>Ga0272441_10003529_pt1 | contig 29612 bp, 28 predicted proteins | sample SSMProp6N_FD_193582 | JGI IMG/M metagenome (GOLD analysis project Ga0272441, IMG submission 193582) | Marine sediment archaeal communities from Little Sippewissett salt marsh, Falmouth, MA, United States - SSM-Prop-6N | ecosystem: Environmental > Aquatic > Marine > Wetlands > Sediment ... | reverse complement strand
GCTGATGGACCGCCTTCGGATCCGGGCACGGATAGAAACTCCATTCCGTGTTCGCCAGGTTCGCGGCCGGATCCCCGGACAACAGCCAATCGATGATGCCCTGGATCATGAAGTAGCCGCTCGTCTCGCGGCAGTGCAGTGCGCGCGCGAAACAGAGCTTCATTTTGTCTGCCACCCCGCCCGGCTCCGTGATCCGGATCCGGCGCACCTCGTATCTGCCCTGCTCGTGGGTGTCGACCACGCTCGTGCTGACGCGCGGGTCCGTGAGCGAATCGACGTAGTCGACGTACTCGCCATACGTGAAGCAGGGCACGGCGGAGATCCGGGTCACGCCCGGCGCGAGGGTGAGCCGGATCCGGTTTGTCCCGTCTTCGAAATACTCCCGGGCCCAACGCCCGTCCGGCGTGCGGACATAGAAGTACGGCTCGTCCGGCCGGGCCTCCATCTCCAGTTCGATCGGCTGTGGGTCCGCATCGCGGTTCACGGCCTCGAGCATGAAGTAGACCTTGTCCAACTCCTTTGCGAGCCAGGGCTTCTCGCCGCGCGGCGAGCGCTTCAAGAAGTCGGCACGCTCCGCCGCGTCCGGCACAAGGTTCGTGACCCGAAACCGGCCGCCGTCCAACCGCTCGACGGAGCCGGGCTTGCGCGGATAGCCCCCGTCTTCGGGCGACATGAGTTCGACAGGCTCTTGCATCAAATCCTCACGCGTGGATACAGGCGACCGGCAGGATAGTCGGATCCAACGGCGCGGTCGAGCCGATTCAAATGGGCCCGGACAGGCGCTCTTGCTTATCTCCGGTTCTGTGCTATGTCTATAGTGACCTAAGCGTATCAGATCCAGACAAGGGAGGGACGACGATGGCAAGAATCCTGGTGCTCTATCATTCGCAGGAGTACGGCAACACGCACGCGATGGCGGAGGCCGTCGCGGCCGGCGCGAAATCGGCGGGTGCGGAGGTGACGCTGGTCAACACGAACGAGCAGCGGCTCGACATCGAGTCGTACCGCGCGTGCGACGCGGTCGCGCTCGGCTCGCCCGACTACTACAGCTATATCGCGGGCGGGCTCAAAGTCTTCTTCGACGACTGGCACATCGCGAAAGGCGCAAACGCCGACGGGCTGACCGACAAGCCGTGCGGCTTGTTCTACTCGCATGGCGGCGGCGGGAAAGTGCGGCCCGTACTCGAAACGCTGGGCGGCAAGCTCGGGCCGGTGCAGGGCGAACCCGTCGAATCGCGCGGCGCGCCCGACCCCGACGTGCTGGCGAGCTGCAAAGCGCTCGGTAAACAGCTCGCCGACGCGTGCTGAACAGGAAGAGTAGCAACCACGAAAGACACGAAAAACACGAAAAAGGATGTTTCGCGTATTTCGCGTATTTCGTAGTACGGAATCCTCTTTGGCTGCGGCTGTGCCGCGATGCGCTCTTTCTCCGTTGCCCCGTCTTGTGCTAGGATCAGGGCAGAGCATGACACCACGCCCGCCAATCGCGTACACTTGCTGCGCGCTCGCGCTCGCGTTCATGGGCGGGCGCGCCTGCGCGGAGCTCACGCCGCGCGCGACGGCCAGCAACCGCTACGACGTCATCTTCGCAGCCACACCGCTGCGCGAGGTGATCCAGGAATTCACGCGCGTGTCGGGCGCGAACATCATCGCGTCAGGCGCGGATTTGCACGGCACGGTCACGATCGAGTTGCAGGATGTCGAGTGGCAGCCGGCCCTGCGCCGGATCCTCGCGGAACACGGGCTCGACCTGATCGAGAAGGTCCCGGACACGGAAGTCTACAGCATTGTGCCGAGCACACGGTACTCGGAGCCGCCGCAGCCGTACAACGTGTTTGCCGTCACGATGTATCCCAGCACGCCCGAGGTGCTGCGCGACATCCTGCAGATGACGGCCCCGCTCTCGATCCTGCTGTGTCTCGGGCTGCTGCTGCTGCTGAACGCGCCGTTCGCGGCGCTCGTTGCGTGGGACACGCGCAAAATGATGCAGCGCGGACGGCCGCTCGGCATACGCGCGCGCCGGGGTTGGATCGCAGTCGCGATCGTTCTTGGACTGCCGGGCGCGCTGTTCTACTGGATCTGGACACACGCGCGCGGCAAGAGCCTGGCCAGGCGGATCGGGGCTCTGCTCGCAGCGTGGTGCGTCGTGCAGTTCACCGCGCAACTGACCGCGGGGGTCCTGCTCTTTTTCAGCCACCGAGAGGCGGTCTTCTGGTCGGAGCCTTCGCTCGAATTCCGCGACGGCCTCGCACCCGTACTGGTCGAGGGGAAGTGGGGCTGCATCGACCGCGACGGCAGGATTGTGGTCGAACCCAAATACGCATGGCTGTCGCGCGTCCATCACGGGTACGTCACCGTGAGCCTGGAGAAATCGGCAAAGTACGCGTTCGGGTTTGTCGACACGGCCGGCAACGTGCTCCTGGCACCCCGGCACGGGGTGTGGCCCCATACGTTCGGGGACGGCCTGATCGTCAAGCACAGGCTGTTCCGGGTCGGCTACATCAACACCAACGGCACGTGGTCGATCCCGCCCCGATTCATGTCGGCCGGCCCGTTCCACGACGGCCTGGCCTGCGCCTACACGTGGCGGAACGCGGGCTTTATCGACCGGCGCGGCGAATTCGTGATCGGGCCGGACTTCACCAGCTTGGGCGGCTGGGGCGCGCCGTTCGAGGACGGCCCGGAACCCGTCTACTGCGGCGGGACGCGACACCCGCTGACCGGCCGGATCGAAGGCGGCCGCTGGGGCTACGTGGACCGGCAGGGCAACAGGCTCTGCGAACCGCGGTTCGAGCAGGCGGACCCGTTCGAACAGGGATTCGCGCGGGTCGCGACGAGTACTGGTTGGGGCTTCATCAATCTGTCCGGCCGACTCCTCACGGCGCAGACCTTCTTCGACACAAGGAATTTCGCTGAAGGGCGCGCCGCGGTCCAAGTCCAGGACCGTGTACCGGGCTACGGCGGCTGGTGGGGCTACATCGACACGAACGGCACGCTCGCGATCGAAGCGCGGTTCGCGAGCGCCGAATCGTTCAAGGAGGGTCTCGCCCGGGTCGAGACGACGGGCGAAGACCGGTTCGTGATCGATCCGAGCAAGCGCAGGTGGGGCTATGTCGACCGGCACGGCGCCATGGTCATACCCGCCGAGTTCGTCGACGCGCGGGACTTCCACGAAGGATTGGCCGCGGTCAAGATCGGGCCCGACGCCGACGTCGCGAGCGGACGCGTGCCCGGCAAATGGGGCTACGTGAACGCCAAAGGCCTGCTCATGATCGAAGCGATGTTCGACTGGGCCGGCGACTTCGCATGCGGCCGCGCGGTCGTGCGTAACCAGGACAAGTACGGCGTGATCGACCGGTACGGCCACTTCATCGTGTTCCCCGAGCTCGATTATGCCGAGGACCGGTTCCGCGAGGACCGGCTCGCCGTCGTCGTCGGGGAATACAAGCCCTACCAGACCCGGATCCACGAGTCGGACTGCAGGCTCGGCTATATCGATATCGACGGCAAGTACGTTTGGGTGCCCAGCCGGTAGCGCGTATGAACGCCGCACGCGCCACGGGCGACCCAGGGACTTGCAGAAAAAAAGAACATCGCGCGCAGGGCCGCAGCAAAAAAGGGAGGCATCCAACGTACTCTCCTCTCGTACTCCTCCATCGTACTCTCCTATCGTACTCTCCTATCGTACTCTCCTATCGATCCGAATCCGGAACGATGGAAGAGTGCGATGGAAGAGTGCGATGGAGGACTACGATGGAGGACTACGATGGAGGAGTACGATGGAGGAGTACGTCAGGGGAGAAACCGAAATGTGCTTGTATGTGATTTGTGCTGCCTTTTGCGACGAAGACTCATGCAATATGCTCGCCAAGCCGCGCCAGCACGGCCCGGTACTTGCGGCCGGCCAGACGCACGGACAACGACGGGAAAAGCCGGTCCAGCAACCAGAACACGCGCCACCAGCCGGGTATGATGATGATCGCCTGGTTCCGCGCAATCGCGGCCAGCGCCTTGCCGGCGAAAATGGCGGGCGGCATGGGCCTGGCTTTCTCCCAGAGTTCGCGTTCCTGTTCGGGTGACAAATCCAGAAGGTTCTTCCCGTACCGGCCGCCGCCCGCCAGAATCGCCGTGCGCACAACGCCCGGACACAAGACGCTCACCCGTATGCCCTCGGCCGCTGCCTCGGCACGCAGCGATTTCGAGAGCCCGACCACCGCATGCTTCGCCGTCGCGTAGGAGACCGCGCCGGGCGTGGCGCCGAGCCCGGCCATGGACGCCGTGTTTACAATATGCCCGAACCCTTGCTCCAGCATGATCCGATACGACGCCTGCACGCCGTTCACGACACCGCGGAGATTGACGTCCAGGACCCGGCGCCAGTCCTCGATCGTATGGCGTGCGACCGGCCCGCCGACCCCGATCCCCGCGTTGTTGAACATGAAATCCAGGCGACCGGTCCGTTCGACAGTCGCCCGCAGCACGGACTCGACCGCCGCACAGTCGACGACATCCAGCTCCAGCGCCTCCGCCTTGCCGCCCGCCGCCCGAATCCCGGCCGCCGCCTCTTCCGCCAGCGCAATCTGAAGGTCCGCCAGCACGACATCGCTGCCGCGCGCGGCCAGGGCCTCGGCCAGCGCGCGGCCGATCCCGGACGCCGCGCCGGTCACCACGGCCGTGGCGCCGGCGAAAACACGTATGGCGTTCTCTGTCACGTTCCGGATTCCGTTTGACGCCCGCCGCGCCGAGCGGCAGGAGATTAGGGGGAAAGACTAGGGCGAAAGATTAGGGTGTTTTCTATTCTCATAGCCTGGACTACTCCTGCAACTACGCGCCCGCCAGGCTCTTCCCCCTTAATCTTTCCCCCTAATCTTTCGCCTTAATCTATCCTATCCAACTCCTATCCGCCCCCGTCACTCCGGCGCCAGGCCCGGAATCGAAACCGCGCCGTCAAAGCCCGGCTCGTACCCCCAGGGCACGGCGCTGCCCTCACGGCCGGACCGTTGCGTGACGAATGCCTTCACGGCATTGGTCGGCTGGATCTGCAGCCCGATCCGCACGCGGCCGCGGCCACGCGCTGCCGGCGGTTCGAGCGGAACCGTACGATTCACGCGCGTCCCGTCCGAATCGGTCCATTCCATCGTGATCGTCGCCGGCAGCGCAAGCGCCACCGGCTTCGGCTCGGCGCCCGCGCGCGCACCGAGCGCCGGCGCCGCGAGCAGCGCGGTGTTCTCGTGCCGCACAACAACGTCCGAGACCGGCGTATCGGTCGCGTTGTACACGCCCAGCCGCGGCATGCGCGAGCTCGCACAGCCGCAGAACAGCGGAAAACACATCATGATCGATACAATCAGCAACGCGCGCATCCTGCCTCCCCGCCACACTCGGCCATCGCTCCGCTCTTCGTCGGAAACTTCGTCCGTCACTTTGTCGTTCCCCCCTGGCTCGGCCCCTGCCCCTGCCGGGTCCGGCAAAGGTCCCGACGATGGCACCGACGAAGGGTTCCAGTCAGAAAACGCCCTTCTCGTTCAGGTACGGACCGTACAACTTGTCGGTGCCCGTGATGTGATCGCGCAGCCAGTTCTTGAGGAAGGAGCCGGTCTCGATACTGAGTACTTTCGAGTTCTGCGCGTAACGCTCGAGCAGGTCGGCGGCCTTCGCAGCGAACTCGTCGTGCTCCGCCTTGTGCGCCGCGTAGCCGGGATAAGCGTAGCGCTTCATGTAGCGTTCCTCGGTCGCAAAATGCGTCTTGGCATACTCCGCCATGCCGGTCAGAATCCTGCCCACCATCTCCGAACCCTGCCCCGCCTTCATCGCCTCGTACAGATCGTTCAGCATCTTCACCAACTGCTTGTGCTCCTCGTCGATCTCCTTGATGTTGACGCTGAACTCGTCGCTCCATTCAAAAAAGGCCATCGCGCGATCTCCTTTCCCGGTATGCTCTGCCACCGGCCGATGCTACGCCGCCAACCGTTCGTGACCAAGCAGAAAAGCAGGCATTTTCTCTTGTTTCTACAAACAGTTCTGCTATGCTGCGGACATGAAAGCAGGCATCTACAGACTGGAGCGAGTCGTTGCCCGCCGCTCTCGCCTGCATTGCCACGCGCTTGCAGGTATTGCCGCGTGTATGCTGGTTGCCGGATCGGCGGGCGCGCGGGAACGGGGCGATTTCCATTTTCGTGCGCGACTCGGGCTCGGGCTCGGCCGTGCGGAGGTGACGGGCGAGTACAGCACGACGGCGACCGCCGATTTCGGGTTCGCGGTCGGCCCCGCTCTCTCGGAACGCGTCGTGCTCTACGGCGAGTTTTTCGGGATCGCGGCGGTGATCTCGGAGGCCGACGTCGAAGACTCTCTGGTGGAGATCGACCAGGGCGTGGTCCGAACGCTCGGGCTCGGGATCGGGCTGACCTACTACACCGACTCGGACTGCTACTTCTCGGGCACGCTCGGCGTGACGCAGGCGGAACTGGACTTCAACCCGTACGACAGCGACACCACGGAGGCTGAGACCGGGTTCGGGCTCGGCGGCAGCCTGGCAGCCGGCCGCGAGTTCGCGCTGGGCCCCAATCTCGGGTTCGGGCTCGAGGCGCGGGCCGTGTTCAGCGTCAACGACAAGGGCGACGAGCTCGAGGAGTCGGTCACCGTCTACGGCCTCACGCTCGGCGGCCAGATCACGTTCCATTGAGATTGCGCCGTGCGCGGGCAGACGCCTTCAGCTTCCCGGCCCGCGCCGGACGTCGGCACACCGCGACCCAAGCAGAATCCCCATGCCGGCACGCTGCAGCGGATGGCCGCGCTCGATCGGAACCGTCTGTTGCCGGGCTTCGGCCGCAATGGTATGCTGTGTCCGGAACGTGCCTCTGTTTCCATTTGCTCCTGCCGCAGGCAGGACACCGGGCAGAAGAAGGAGCCAGCCATGAATGCACGTCTTCGGGGTAATGCCAGGATCTCCACGAAAGTACTCCTCATGATGCTGGGTTCGAACCTGTTCCTCGCAATCGCGATCACCGCCTTGTGCTCGCACAGCATCCTGAAGCAGGGCCGCATGCACGTGACGGACTACGAACGTGAAGCCACCGAACTGGTGAAAGACCGGCTCCACCACCTCGTCGACGCGGCGTTGACCACGCTCGAGCACTACAGAACCAGAGCCGCCAGGTCGAGACAGGACGAGGCAACAGCCCGGCGTATGGCTCTGGACCATATCAAGAACGTCCGATACGACCACGGTCGGGGCTACTTCTGGATCAACGACATGGCCAAGCCCTATCCCAGGATGATCATGCACCCCATTCTGCCCGACCTGAACGGACAGGTCATGTCGGATCCGGACTACAACTGTGCGCTGGGCCGAGACAAGAACCTGTTTGTCGCCTTCAGGGAGGCGTGCGAAAGCCACGGCGCGGGGTTCGTCGACTATGTCTGGCCCGACCCCAAGGACACGGAGAAGAAGCGCAGGAAGCTGTCTTTTGTCAGGCTTTACAAGCCCTGGAACATGGTCGTGGGAACCGGCGTCTACCTCGAAGACATCGAACGGATCGTGGCGGCCAAGAAACAGGCAGTCCGCGGCGTTGTCCGCGACAACCTGGCCATCGAGCTCCCGCTCGCGGGCATTCTGACAATCCTGTTCTGTGTGCTGGGCGTGGTTCTGGCGAATATGCTCGGGAAAAAGATCCAGGCGGTGTCCAGCAACCTGCAGGACATCTCGATGGGCGAAGGCGATCTGAGCAGACAGCTGGACGAATCGGCCGGTGATGAGCTCGGTGAACTGGCGAAGTGGTTCAACGTGTTCGTGGCCAAGCTGCGCAAGAACATCTCGGTAGTCGCCAAGAACACGACCTCGCTCACGGAGTCCTCGGCCGGGCTTTCGCAGACCTCAACGCGAATGTCGGACTATGCCGTGCAGATGAGCGAAAAGGCCAACACCGTGGCGGCGGCAGCGGAGGATTCGCTGGACAACGTCAAGAATGTGGCGAGCGCGACGGATGCACTGTCGCAGACGGTATCGAGCGTTGCCCAATCTGTCGACGAACTGAGCCGCACAACGGGGAGCATCGCGAAGAAGTGCGATTCGGAATCGGGCATGGCCCGGCACGTGACCGAACAGACCGAATCGACACGCGCAATCATGCAGAAGCTGGCCGAGTCCGCGGAGGAGATCGGCCAGGTCTCGCAGGTGATCAACGAGATCGCCGAGCAGACGAATCTGTTGGCGCTGAACGCGACGATCGAAGCGGCCTCCGCCGGCGAAGCCGGAAAGGGGTTCGCGGTCGTCGCCAATGAGGTCAAGGAGCTTGCCAAGCAGACGGCCGAGGCAACCGAAGGAATACGCAGACAGATCCAGGAGATGCAGATGAACACGCGGGAGGCGGTCGTGGCGAACGAGACCGTGAGCCGCACGATCGAGGAGCTGAACGAGATTTCGCAGTCCATCGTCGATTCCGTCAAAGAACAGAGCGCGACAACGGACGAGATCTTCCGCAACCTGAAAGGAACGAGCGATACCGCCGATCAAATTGCCAAGGATATCCAAAACACCTCGGCACGGCTCGACGAAGTCACCGCGAACATACGCGAGGTCTGGCGCGTCGCCGACGAAGTCAGCGCGGGCGTCGGCAGCATCACGAAAAGCTCATCCGAACTCGCCGGCATGGCCGGCGCCCTCAATACGGTGGTCGACCAGTTCAAGATCTGACTACAGCGCAACGGTCTGGCCGCTCTTCACGGACTCGTCGGCGGCCAGCACGACCGCAAGGCTGTTCACGGCGTCCTGGACATGCTGGGTCGTGTCCAGCCCCTCGCGGATCGCGTTCAGCAGGTAGATCTGCTCCAGCTCGCACAGCCCGTCGTGGTCCGGCTCGTCGGAGGTGTCGATCGACTCGTCCGGCTCCGCGAACTCGCCGTCCGCGCCCATCGCCGCATGGTGCAGCTGCAGCTTGTTCGTCTGGGTGTGCGAGTCAATGTCGTCGGAGCCCGACCCGTCGCCGGCCTTGATGCTGACGCAGCCGCGCGGGCCGACCACGTCCTTCACGAAGAATGCGACATCGCTCATCATCGGGCCCCAGCCCGCTTCGTACCAGCCGACCGACCCGTCCTCGAACGTGACCTGGAGCTGCCCGTAGTTGTACATGCCGGGCTTGAGCTCGTCGGACAAGCGCGCACCGATCGCGGCGACGCGGACCGGCTTGCATTGCGTCATCTGGCACATCACGTCGACATAGTGCACGCCGCAGTCCACGATCGGGGCCATCGAGTTCATGAGCTGTTTATGGGTCGACCACGTCTCGCCCTTGCTCTGCTGGTTCAGGTTCATGCGCATGACCAGCGGCTTGCCGAGTGTGCGGGCGAGCTCGATGAACTTGATCCAGGCCGGATGCTGGCGCAGGATGTAGCCGACAACGACCTTGCGGTCCTTCTCTTTCGCCGTACGCGCGATCTCTTCAGCCTGCGCCACGGTCTCGGCGATCGGTTTCTCCATGAACACGTGTGCGCCGGCCGACAACGCGGCCATCGCGAACGGATGATGCGTGTCCGGGTAGGTGTTGATCGAAACCACGTCCGGGCCGGTCTGCTTCAATGCCGTGTCGAAATTGTCGAAGGTCGGCAGACCGCCCAGCTCTTCGGAAAGCCGCTCGCGCGTGGCCGGCTTGCGGCTGACCAGCCCCACGATCTCGTAACCGTCCAGCTTCTTGTACGCGCGCGCATGGGAACTGCCCATCGTACCGCAGCCGACAACCAGTACCTTGTGTGTCTCGCTCATTTGCCGTCCTCCTTTGAAACTGACCTCATCATAAACCTCGCCCCGCCGCCGCTCTTCGAGCGATGGCGGGCAAGCGCAAACCTTGTCGCCCGCCCCTGGTGCGGCTCAGCAGGAGCTTCGCCCTCCACTTTCATTCGCCACAGGTGAACTCACGGTTCATGAGTAACTCCTGTGAAGAATGAAGGCGCCGGTCAATGCTCTGCGGCCCGGGCACGATCATACGGAAAAGCGCCCCAGGCGCAAGCCTCGGTTCTTGTCCTGCTGACGCATCACGAACGGAGAAGGGCCGAGCCGGAACAGCTCGAGGGGCAGCCGACCGGCGGGCAGTCCGTGGCGTGTCTTCCGCCGCTTTCCCCGCAGCCAGGAATGAGTCTGCGCCAGAAACGCGGCCCGGCAGGAGCCTCGCCCTTCCACAACATGGTGTATGAGATGGAGGGCGAACCTCTGGTGAGCCGCTTCTTGGCAAGGACTCACGAATGGGCGCGGCACTTGACATTCGGACACTGCCTGATCATGATCCGAGCACGTAACCTATGAAACACAGTGGCTCTCTTTTCTTTCTGCTCCCGGTAACGGCGCTGCTCGGCGCGGCGCTGCCGGGCCCGGCGCAGGCCGCCGCGCCGGACCGGCCGGGTCTCGACTACGTGGTCCCGTCCGCGCAGCAGCCGTACGCGTCCGGGCCGGCCCTGATCTGGTACGACTCGTTCGACAGCGGCACGGTCTCGAACGGCTACTGCGAGTACGGCAACGACGACGGCGACTACGTACCGGTAACGTACGAGGCGTTCGGCGGCAGCGGCTATGCGATGCGCGCGCGCTGGCAGGTCGGCGAGGTCGGGGCCGGCGACCTGAAAGTCGTGTTCGGCGATTCGCCGGTCTACACCGCCAAACGCGTGCGGCCCGGCGAGAAGTTCACGGAAATCTACTGGCGCATGTACGTGAAGTACCAGCTCGGCTGGACGGGCGGCGACCCGGCCAAGCTCTCGCGTGCCACGGTCTTTGCCGCGAGCAGCTGGGCGCAGGCCATGATCGCGCATGTCTGGGGCAGCGGCGACCCGCTCGTGCTGGACCCGGCCAGCGGGATCGACGCAAGCTCGCAGCTCGTCACCACGAAGTACAACGATTTCGATAACCTGTCATGGCTCGGGATCCGGCGCGGGACCTTCCCGATCCATGCCACGGCCGAGGCCGGCCAGTGGGTCTGTGTCGAGGCCCGCGCGAAGCTGAACACGCCCGGCAATGCGGACGGAATCTTCACACTCTGGATCGACGGCGTACAGGACGCGCACGCCGACACGCTCAACTGGCTCAAGTCCTGGCAGGAAAAGGGCCTGAACGCCGTGTTCCACGCGAACTACTGGAACGCCGGCTCGCCGGTCGAACAGGAACGCTACATCGACGATTTCGTGATCGCGACCGCGCCGATCGGGCCCGCACGCTGCACGGTCAACCCGACCGTCGTGAAGACCGCCTTCTCGGACGCGGACCCCGGCGACACGCAGTCCGCGTTCCAGGTCCAGGTCGCCGCCGACAGCGCGGGCTCCGACATCGTCTGGGATTCGGGCACGGCCGCGGGCGCGGGCGACACAATCACGGTGAACACCGGAAACGGCACGTTCGCCGGCAGCCGCGCGGGCCGGACCGCGCTGGCCGGCGATACCCATTATTTCGCGCGGGTCCGTACACGCGATTCGACGTCGGCCTGGTCCGACTGGTCCGCATGGCGCGGGGTCATCATGACCGAACAGGGCACAGCCGACCAGAACGCGCCCGGCGGGCCCAACGGCCTGCGCGTCGCGCCGTGAGCCGCACGTGCCGCTCCAACCGGAAGGCTCGCGGGATGAACAACACCGAGAACATCGCGAGCATGACCCGAACGCTCCAGAACACGGCGTGGGTCGCGTCGCAGCGGGCAACACTCATCGTGTGCGGACTTCTTTTCGTCGTTGTCGTGCCGCGCTTGATGGGCGTTCTGGTCTACGGCAGGTTCGCGCTGCTCATCTTCCTCTCGTCCTGGTCCATCATGCTGAGCACACTGGGGCTCGTACGAATGCTCAGCCGCTACCTGCCTGAGCAACTCGTGCGTGAGGAATACGAACGCGCGCGAACGCTGTTCGGCAACGCGCTCACCGTGCGCGTACTTGTGGCCGTTCCGGTAGCCGTGGGCTACGTCCTGATCGCCGGGCTCGTCGTGCCGGACGCAGATCTCCTCACACGCGGCCTGGCGGGCGGCATGACTCTTGTCTGGTCTATCAACGGCATCCTCTTCTCGCTGCCGCTCGGACACAACCAGGCCGCACGCTGGGGCTTCTCGTTCCTGGCACGCCGCTGGCTGATCCTGCTGATCGCCCCCGTCGGCTACCTGCTGGGCGGCCTGCCCGGAGCCATGGCGGGCCTGTTCGCCATCGAAATCCTGCTGCTGTGCCTGGGCATCTACTGGGCGCGTTCCTATATCCGTATCGCTACGCTACGCATCGACCCGTCGCGCTTCGCACCCTTCTTCCGATTCGGCCTGACCCTCTTCCCCGGCTCCATCATGCACGCCACCTTTCGGAATATCGGGGCCGTGCTCGTCGGGTTCGCCTGCGTTGACCCTGCGCAGGTAGGGTTCTTCTCGGCATCGTTCGGCATCTATCTTGCCGCCGAAGCCGCCTGCTTTCAGATCGTACAGAGCCTGGTGCCTTTCTTGAGCGAACTGACCGTGCGCGGTCAGCACGCCGACGTTCGTCGATGGGCCGAGACGCTGATTCGGAGCGCAACGGTTCTTGCCATGCCGGCTCTCTTCGGATCGCTGTTCCTCGCCCACCACGCCGTGGCCTTGCTGTTCGGCCATGACTACCTGCCCATGGCACGAAATCTCTGGCCTATTGCGCTCTTGCTGCTCGCGATCATCCCGGCCGCGGTCGCAAGCCTCCTGGCCGTCGTGCTGGAACGGCCCGGCTCGGCAACCATCAGCGCAGCGGTGAGATTGGGAGTCTTTCTCGGCATCAGCCTTCCACTGACCGCTCGCCACGGAAGTTTCGGTACCTGCCTCGCGTTGGTCGCTGCAACCAGTGTCTACGTGGTCTTCTTCTACTGGCAACTGCGGACCTCGATCCGTCTCCCATGGCGGCGCTGGGCTGCGGCGATCGTGACGGGAAGCCTGTTCACGCCTCTGGTAATGCTCAGAGGATCACTCATCAGTAACGTCGCGCTGTTCCTGTTCAGCACCTGTACGTATGCCGTCCTGGTCATGGTACTTGGGATCATTGCCCGGGCCGAAATCAGAAACGTGTGGGGCATACTGCGACGCCGTTGAACAGCCGGACGCTGCCGCAGCCAAACCCTATCGCTGCAACCGGGCAAGCGTATCGCGATGTCGGGCCACCAACAGAGATCTGTCGGCGTCCTGCCAGTCAACGGGCAAGGGCAGCGCATGCGGCCGGCCAGCCAACCGCTTCACCGTCACGCCGGGCTCATAGACAACGTCCCGTCCCCTGCCCCGCAACGTCAGACAGTAGTCCACGAACCGACCGGCGCCCGGCTTGTTCTCGAGATCGAATATCATCCACTCCTCGAACAGGCGGCGCGGTGTCATCATGAACGCCGTTGAACAGCACGCCACCGTCGCTCGCGCCGCGAGGATCGGGGCATCCGGCCCTGTTCCCGCCCCGCGCGGCAGCACGGTGCCGTCGAGCCGGACATCGGCGCCGGCCTCTTCCACCGTGCCGTCGGACGCAAGAACGCGCCCGCACACCACGCCCACGCCCGGATCGCTCTTCAGCAGGGCCAGGCCCGCCTGCAGACTCCCTTCGCAAAGCGCCACGTCCGGATCGAGGAACAGCAGGTAGTCCGCCGTTGTGTCCTGCAGCCCGATCAACTCCGGGAACGGCAGGTAGCAGGCCGCCCGAAACATTCCGGCGCCTTGGACCGCACCCAGAATACCGGGCGTCTGGTCCGTCGAGGCGTTGTCCACAAAACACACGTCCGTGTCGTGCGTCATCGATGCACAGAGCGATTCCATGCACGCGCGCAGGGATCCTGCTTGATTGTGCACGACGACGATCACACGCACCGACGGGTTGCGGGCAACAGGGAACCGGATCGCGCCGTCCGCCATCACAACGCTCCCTTCATCTGGCCCGCCTTCGCACGTCGAGCGCGCGGCAGACCGAGCGTGGCGGGATCCGGTAAGTAGTCGGGAACGGGGTGGCGTTCCGCGAACTCTGCCCAGGTCAAGAGCGCAGGACGCAGGCCCCATACCGCCCCCAGCAACCGCCGCCGAGGCGACCGCGGTAACCGTCCAATATCGTACTTCAGCAGACCCTTGTCCCGTTTCATCCCCTTGATGTGAAAGAATGCGACCCCGGACCGGATGGTCGGCACCGCGTGAACCGGACGACTGTATTTCGCCAGATGTGCGAACCGCGTCCAACGATCGACCGGAAAGAACCCGATATCGCCGTTCGTCCCGCAGAACGGCAGGTCGCGTCGAACATACGCGCGGCCGCCGGATTCCCACAGGTTGATCCCCAGGAATGTGACGAAGGCCCTCGGTTTCTCGCGTCGGACCCAATCGGTCAGTCGTCCAAATGCCTTGGGCACCGCGATATGATCACCGTCCACCTTCACGCAGTACCGGCAGGTCGTACGGCTCAACGCGAAGTTGCTGTAGTTCACGTCGCTGCGCGGGGAGGTCGGCGGGGAGCTCACGTGTCCTGGTGACGACGGAGGATGGGCCGGGTACGGATACGCGTAGCACGCGATCTTGTCAGGGTAACGGGCCTGGAACGCGTGTGCTATCTCGGGAGTGCGGTCCGTGCAGCGGTTATACACAATGACCAGCTCATCCAGAAACGGCAGATGAGACTCGATCACCATGTCCAGGTAGTCCTCCTCGTTGCACAGGCGCATCAACCCGCTGATCCCGTCCCTGCGCTGTTCCGGCACGAACGACGCCTCGGAACACGTCACATCCGTTGCTATCGGATCCTCAGCCATTCGACCTGCCCGCTCCCTGCCGCTCGTCCGAAAGAAATCGGCAACCTGCACCGCGCAACCGATCCAACCACACACGCGCCAGCTCGGCATCCTCTGTCGGACCGTCGGGAAACCACTGTCCCCCAAGAACAACAAGCATCCGGGACACGCTCGTTTGCTCCAGCGCCGCGCCACCCGAACACGTGCCCCGGAACACCAGGCCCAGGTCGTGCCGGTCCGAGTGAACACGCCAGTGCCGCGCAACGAGCGAGGTGCCCCGCACCGTCGTATCGGACAGGAACAGAAGGACCGCGCCTCTAGCCATAAGCACGGCCTTGTTGCGAGCCGCGCCCGGCGTTACCGACCGCGTCACACCCGCAAACTGCAGCTGCAGATCCGACGGCTCGTCCGTCATGCGCAGCTCGTCCGACAGTTCGCCCACGCAAATCACTTCGTAGCTGTCGCGTGGAAGGGTCTGCCGCGCCAACATCCGCAGACACGCGCCGGTGCGATCCGCCGGCCCGCGCGCAAGCAAGATAACCGTTACCTCGGGGGGCCGCGGCCGTGGCGCGCGCCGAGCCGTCAGCATCGACCAGCCCCAATGCAGACACGTCAGCACGCCCTGCCAGGAAGGCAGGCAGGGCGTCCACCGTATGCCGCCCAACCCGCTCATGCCGGAAATCGTCCCAACGGGTTACGGAACAGAATGATGCAACCGAACTTCGTCATGCCCACAGCGTATCGGAGATGAAGGGCCCTTGACAAGAGGGCGCAGTCCACTGGCCGCTGTGGCGGGAGCCCGGCAAGGAAGAACGCCGACCGTTTGCCCGAACACGACCGAGCAGAACGCGCCCGGCCGGGCTCAGGGCAGCGCCGTGAGCCGGGACTGCGGCGCACCCCACAGGTCCATGACCCGGTGACCCGGTGACTCGATGACGCCCGGAAGCGCCCCACGGCGTCACCGAGTCACCGAGTCATCGCGTCAATTCCGCCCCGGGGAGCGTCAAGCTACAGCGCAAGCGACGATCTGCCTTGATGAAGCTACGCCGAAGCGGGTAACATTCCCTGCATTGGGGGATATCGACATGAGAGCTCTTTTCTTGGCCCTGGCCGCGCTCGCGCTCGCCGCCGCCTTGCTCGTGCCCTCGGAGTACAGCTACCAAACCGAACGCAAGCAGCAATGCCGCTGGTGTCAGGCGATCCGCATCACGGAATATCGCCGGGTCAAGAGTATCTTGCCGGTTTTCGGCTTTGAGCGGGACGAGGTGACCGGCGGCAAGCCGGACTGTAAACACTGGTGGCAGGAGCATCCGGACCAGACGACGAGTCGCGCCGGCGGCTGGCAATTCAGAACCGCGGTCATCGTGTTGAGGATTGTGCTGTTCGGCGCGGCGCCCGTGCTGTTGTTTTGCGGTCTGAGAAGGGGAGGAAGCGCCTCGTGACGATCCGTGCATGTCATTCCCTGGTGATGTGCGTTCTGCTCGTCTGCATGACAACGGGCTATGCGGGCGCCCACGACCTGCACGTCAACGTCTGGGACATGACACCCGACGTCTCGGAAGAGAAACTCGAACAACTCGACCGTGCGCTCGACTCAGGATCGAACACAGGAGCACGCGAGGCGATGTCGGCCATGTTCGAACCGCGCAAGACCTCGAACGTCGTGGTCACGCTGCAAGGTTACGCGTTCGGTGTGCCAATCGATTCCCTGGGCGGCGAAAAGGACAAGCACCCGCAGGCCACCTACGCCGAACGCGTGGCGATGCTCAGAAGACTCTGGGAGGAGCCGACCGGAACGGATGTGGTTGTGCGGCTGCGCGGCGAGCCGGTCAGCAGAACAGCGATCAGCGACGCGAAAGGGAACGCCGTTTTCGTCGGCGGCTGGGTCTGTGGCGCCTATGAACTCTCTGCCAAGGCATCGTTGCCGTCCACGACTGGGGCACTGCGGCCGGTGACCAGCCGGCAACGTGCCGTGCTGGTGCCCGGCGCGGGCGCCGGCTGGCGGATGGAAATCCATGCAAACGCCGTGACCGTGAAGGGGCGTGTCACCTCGGCGGACGGCCGGCCGATTGCGGGCGCGAAAGTGACCGGCACTGCGGTGCCGTGTCGAGAGAGCGGCGACATTGTACACGACTGCAAGTACAAGTATCGCTACAGATTCTCGATGGTCACCGACGCCGACGGCACCTACGAATTGCGGGGGTTCATCCCGCCAAGCGTTTACCGTATCGCGAGCTATCTGGGCGGCGGCGACCCGACCGAGGGCGGGCTCAATCCGAAACCGTTCTTCGTCGAGCTCCGAGCCGAGGCCGACGGGTTCGTGCAGGACGAGAAGAATGTGCCGGAAGTGCCGCTTGTGCCCGAGACTCTGCTTCGACCGGCACGCCGGCTCATGGAGATCATGATTCGGCATTCCGAGCATCTCTCGGAACAGGAGAAGAGAGATTTCCAAGAGCGCGCGATGCCCACGACACACGGAAATACGATCGAGGGCATCGATATCGTGCTTGATCGAACCTCAGGAGACACATATAAGTGAAAGTATACTTGCAACCCCAGTCTCTTTCCTGTATGCTGGAGTCATATCCGACAAAAAGGGAGGAGCTCGGGCCATGTCGCAAGTGACGATCTATCTTGACGAGCCCACGTTGAAGCGCGTGAAATCCGCCGCGAAACGCGAACACGCATCCGTGTCTCACTGGGTCAAGCAGCAGCTCACCGTCGCGCTCGAAGACGAATGGCCGAAAGACTATTTCTCTGTGTTCGGAGCCTTGCGCGATCGGAGCTTCAAGCGTCCGAAACAGCCGGCCTGGCGGCAGGACCATAAGAGAGAAGAACTGTGAGCCGTTTCTTGCTGGACACGAACATTTGCATTTTTACGATGAAGGGCCGCTATCCGGGCATCAAACGCCATCTCTCGGAGTTGCGGCCGTATCACGTGAAGATCCCTTCCGTGGTGAAGGCAGAGCTGTTGCTCGGCGCGCTGAAGAGCGCGAACCCGACGGCGTCGCGGGCGATCGTCGACCGATTTCTTGCCCCGTTCGAGACCATCGCCTTCGGCGATGCCGCGAGCGAGGTCTATGCGCGTGTCCGGTTCCAGCTCGAGAAGGCGGGCCGTCCCATCGGGCCGAACGACCTTCTGATCGCTGCGACCGCCCTCGCTCACGGCGCCACACTCGTCACGCAGAACAGCAGGGAATTCGCGAGAGTCCAGGGCCTCAAAATCGAGGACTGGACCGCCGAAAAGTGAGGCTCCGACGGGCTTTCTCATGAGAAACCTGACCGCCATCCTGATCGTCGCGCTGATCGGCTCGAGCTTGCCCTACCCCTGCGCGTTTGCCGGGCCGGCGCACGCGACGACGCGCGTTGAGGATCTGGCCAACCGCTACCCGGGCAGCCGCGTCTATCGGGTGTCTCCGGCGGAGTACCGTCAGATCGCGCCGATCCTGCGGCGCCGGCAGGCGCGTGGCGAGCTTGTCGTCGTGCAAGCGGCGCCACCCGCTCCTCTCGATGCGGCGGCCGCGGCGGTCCCGAACGCCACGCAGTCGGTCACGAACGACGCGGCCGCGAGCGTGACGACCGCCGAGACCAACGGCGTACTGCCCGCCGTCACGAACCAAATGCCGGCCGTTGTCCCCACGCCCGCGCCCCAGCCGCGCGTTGCGCCGCCACCGCCCGACACGCGACATCAGACACGGCATCAGACCTGCGATCACGCGTGTACGGGCGACTGCTCCGGGTTCTTCGAGCTGATGGCGGATCTCGGCAGCTCGGACTGGTCGAACAGCGACGCGCCGCTCGTGATCTTTGTCGTGATCGGCGTGACCGTCGTGGTCGCGGTCGTCGTCTATGCGGGCGCGTTCCTCTACGAACTGGCGACCGGCGGCGGCAAGTATTCCTACTGGTGGGACGTGCAGGTCCAGACCACCGCATTGTGCGGGAGCGGCGACCAAGGCTATCTGGCCGGGCTGAAGCTGGCGTCCGGCTTCGAGAACACCGATGCGCGGGTCGGATTCGTCCTCGAGGGCGGCTACCTCGACACGCGGATCCGGCCGGACGAGGCCGCGGACCGGATCGACATCGTGGGCGGGTTCGTCATGGCCGGCGCCAGCGTGCGGTGGCCGTTCGGACGCTCGGAAATGAACCCGTCCTTTTTCGGACTCGAACTGCTGGCCGGTACCGCCGAGGACGAAGACGTGAACCTCATGAGCGCCGCACGCGCGAACCTGAGCTTCGGGATCGGGGCCGGGACCCGGCTCGGCTTCTCGCTCGGCGCGCTCTACCTCGATCTCGACCCGGCGGACGGGATCCTCGGACATATCGATAAGTATACGGCGCTGGTCGGGGTGGAGGCCGGGTTCCGGTTCTGATCCTAGGACGTCTTCTTCCTGAAACACACCACGGCCACGGCCGTCCCAAGCAGAAGCGCAATGATCTTGCCCGCCCATGCCGAGACGCGTAAAGCGTCGGGCACGTCCGTCAGCTTCTTCAGGAAACCGGGCAACTCAACGAGATGCGCCACCACGAACAAGACGGCGAGCACGCCGATGATGATCTTGACCGCTTTCATTCTGTCTCCCTTGAAAATAGAATCCGAACCGCGGATTTACGCGGATCGTCGCGGATGGTCTTCATATCCGCGCACATCAGCGTCCATCCGCGGTTTCTCCCTCTTTTCGTCGTTCGGGGTGAGCCGTCGGCTCATGAGTAACTCCTCAATCGTTCAGGCCTATCGCCATTCGAGCTCGTGCCCCAGGGCCTGGAGCCCCACAGACATCTCCCCAACATGCTCCTGGCAATGCCGCAGGATGTAGAGCATCTCTTCGAGCAGGCAGTCCCGGCGCAGGGCGTCGTCTCCTCTCTACTTGTAGAAGTGGGTCACTTCGCTCTCCTCGATGGGCTGCTCCTGTTGATCGCACTTCATCGATGCGCGGAACCGAACGTCGCCTTCCGCGAGCGCCTTGACGACGACCTCCCAGACGGCGACCCCACTCGGATCGGGCGCGGGCAGCCGCTCGAAAATCAACGTACGGCCTTCGGCGCGGCATTTGGTCGCGCCGCTGGCCTTCACGAACTCCATGGTCTCGTCCAAGGTGCACTGCAACTCAAGACCCGTGCAGGGCCACGCCATCTGGTTGCTCATCCGAATCACGTAGGTCTCGGTCTCGCCGACCCGAACGGGGTCGTTGCGGTCCCCGACCTCGAGACAAAAGAGAGCCATGCCGCGAATGTCGGTCTCTACCGCTGCTTCGACCCGGTCGGTGGCATCGGCCTTCGCGTCAACGAGAGATCGCGCAACCATGATCTGCTTCCCCACCGCGCACGCGGTGACGGTCTTCGACTCGTTCGGCTTCAGCAGGCCGACGTTCCATGTGATCGCGTTGCTTTCTGCCGTGCCGCCTCCATCCATCGAGACGGGCAGGCAGCCTTCGGCGAGCACCTGGCGCACGACTGTGGCGCGCGCATCCGCCTCGCCGACGTTGGTCACCGTGATCTTGTAGCGGATACGGTTGCCGACGAACCGCATGCGCGGCGCGTTGACCCGAAGCGTCAATTTCGGTTTGCGCACCGGGGCCGCCTTGTCTCCCGCTCTATGCTCGGCCACACTCTTGAGGAAGGGAACCGTCTGGAAGCGTTGCGTCCAGGACATCTTCTTCGGTCTCACTCTGTCAATGAGCCCGGCCTCCCCCAGATAGGCAAGTTTCAGCATCGCCCAGAACTTCGCCGTCTTGTTCTGTGTCTGAGCGACTGCCAGCAATTGAGGGGTCGCCGCCTCACGAAAGGCGAGGCCGATCACCTCGATCTCATGGATGAGCTCGGCATCCACCGCGCCGCCCTGCGTCAATACCGCCTGGAGTTTTGCCGGGTCCGAAACCGTTCTCGCAATCGCGTTTGCGCATAGGTCTCGTGCCGACTTGCCCGCGGCCTTTTGCAGCAGGTTCATGAGTATCTCCGGCGAAGCGCGACGCACAAAATTCCCGTAACTCGCGATCTCCGACAGACGCTCGTCGGGACGGACGTCCTTGCGGCTGAGAGCCTTCTCGATTCCGTTCAGCGCCTTGTCGATCTGCGCTGCCAGCTCTGCCGACACCGTTCCCTGCAATCTGAGCACTTGAATCCGGTCCGTGGGACTCGCTGCCCAACCGAGATACAGCGAGTAGTTCCCGCTCAGAGGCATCAACGGTGTCGACCACGCCCATATTCTGGTTGGCGTGTTGCCCCTGCTTTGGCCGAAGCTGCCCCGTTGCTCCAGAAGGGCGCCTTCGCCCGCGCTGCTGTAGAGCGCGACGCCTTTCACTGTCTTCGCGGGCGTTCCCGTGCCGCGAAGCACCAACGGAAAACACAACGTGCCACGGGCCGCGTCAACGAAAGCGCGGGCCAGGCCGACTTCGAGGTCCGGCCCCATCGACTGGAGCGCCACATCCTCCGAACGCCTGGCAAGCTCAGCCAAGGTGGAGCGGAAATCGGCGGCCTTGCCGACACGGCAGACGAACGTCACGCCATACACGAGAATCAGCGCCAACAACTTCTCTTTTCTGTACATACACATCATTTGACACCTCGAAGCCTGAGCAACGATCAGAACAACACAGTGAAGACTTGCCCTCTCATCACGTTCAGCCGCTCATCCATCAGCCAGACGGGAAGGAACATCGTAGCGACAAGTCCGAACAACACGACCCCGACCAGAACAAACGCCAGACCGTTGAGGCCGAGTCGGATCTGTCTTCGGGGCAGCGCCTTCTCCTTGACGACCAGCAGCAGCGCGACAAGGGCCGCGCCCGCCGCCCCCACGCATCGTGCTACAGGCGAGATCGCCAACGCGGTGGCGCGGGGCAGCTTCACGCCAAACTCCGAAAAAGTCGCCACAAAGATGGGGACACCAAAGACTTCGAGCAGAAAGATGCAGACGCAGCCGATTACTGCCAGAAGAAGAAAGACCCTGGATGCGTCGACGGACGCAGACACGCTGCGTGAGCCATCTTTCATTTGTTCCCCCTCCGGATAGAACAGATCCCGGTCGGCCCCAGTACCTCGCCCCGGCAACGACGAACACGGTGCCGTCATGCCAAGTCTCATGCTACCGTTTCTACCGGGAGACGGCAAGCGCGCGGAGAAAGGGCGAGCTCTCTCACCCCGCGGCGCCCCGAACGTCGAACGGGACCGCCATGCAGCCGTCGGCGAGCTGCAGCGTTCTTGTGCCGGCGTAGATGACCAGGCCGGGACCGGCTGCCGGTCCGATCTGCGTCTGGAACGTGCTGATCGCGCGCGCGTCCGCGGGCCGCACCGAGCTGGACGCCTTGATCTCTATCGGAAACAGCCGCCCGTCGATATCCGCGACAAGATCGATCTCCATGCCGCTGTGCTGGCGATAGTGGTAGAAGGCAGGCACAAGCGGAAGGAGCTGAGCCTGCTTGTGCAACTCGCATACCACCATTGTCTCAAACAGCGCGCCGAAGGAGGGATGGCCCTGGACACCGTCGGGCGATGACAGCCGCAGCAGATAGCTCGCCAGGCCCGTGTCCGTCAGGTACCCTTTCGATTTCTGGCTCAACTTCTTGAGCTGGTTGTGCGAAAAGGCCGGGAGCTCCAGCCACTGAAAAGTGCCGCGCAGCGCACTGAGCCAGTTCTTTGCCGAAGGGGTCGACAGTCCGATGTCCCGGCCCAATTGCCGGTAGTTGATTTCCTGTGCGGTCAGGGCTGCGCAAAGCCCGAGGAACGTCGCAAACTGCGTCTCGTCCCGCACTTCGAGCATGCGCCGGACATCGCGCTGAAGATAGGTCGCAACGTACCCGCGCATCCAGCCCGGCACAGCCGACTCCCTCAACGTCTGGACCTCCGGAAAGAAGCCGCGCCAGATCAGTTGGGCCGGCGACCGCTCGGTGCCGGCGGCCTCCCGCATGGCGGCGATGGCGTCTTCCCGCGAACGGAGCGCGCCGCGAAGCCACGCAGGAAACCAGCACAGTCCAGCATCATCGGCGCTCTCGCTCAGCGAAAATGCAGGCAGATCCAGGATCCCGACTCGGCCGGCCAGCGATTCGGACAACGCACGCATCACTTCCCATTGCTGCGAACCCGTGATCACGAACAAGCCCGGAGCACGATGCGCATCCACGTAGCGCTTCAAGGCCGGGACCAGTTCCGGGACGTATTGGATCTCATCCAGGATGAGGGGCGGCGGATTGTTGCGAAGAAAGAGATCGGGATCGGAGCGCTCCCCATATAAATCCTGGACCGGGTCAAACGTGAAGGGCTTCAATCGCCTCCCGAACACATGCTCCACCAGGGTGCTCTTGCCTACCTGGCGCGCACCCGCCACCAGCACGCAGGTGAACGAATCGTGGTAGTCCAATAGCTTCTCTTCCAACAGTCGTCGGTGGTATTTCATGTCGATATTGTAAACCGCAACTTTACAAAATCAAGTCTTTTATTGCGGGAATCGGGGAAGAAAGGTAACCTCGTGCCACCATTTTTCGCGTGTTTAGCGCGTTTCGTAGCGGGACCTCTCTTCCCAATCCCGTCCTACGCCCTTCGAGCGTGCGTATCTTTCCCCAAATCCCCTTGACACAGATACATCATGATAGTATATAAGAGTCAAAGCAATCTTTAGATAGCTTTAGACGCAAGCAGGCAACCAACAATGAGCAGAAGCGCCAACATCAAATCGGTTCTCCTGGCGAGCGCTGCCGTCATCCTCCTGGTCTGCATGTACATTCCCGCAGTGGGATCCACCACATGGCGCGTGCAACGCGCGCTCGGCAATGATCCCGGCCTGGTGGCTTTCGATGCGGCCCGTTTCCTGACGATCGGGGTCGCCGTGGGGCTGGCCGTCTGGGCGGCGCTATGCAAGCGGCGACTTGGCCACCCTCGAGCAGCCCTGCTTGTGCGGGACCTGCTGCGCACCGCCATGGTTCTGTTCGTCGGCATTGTCGTGTCCCTCGCCCTGAAGTTACCGCCTGTGACGCTGTCGGTCGAGCACATCGACCGCCCCCCTTCCGGCCGAAACTGTTGCGTAAACAACCTTCGCCAGATAGACGGGGCCAAGGAGCAGTGGGCCATGGCAACCGGCGCGAAGCCCGACGCGACCCCTACTCCCGACGACCTGGACCCGTATATCAAAGGCGGCTTGGCGAATTGCCGTTGCCCCGAAGGCGGCGAGTACACGATCAACGCGCTCGACACCGAGCCAACCTGTTCACTGCGCGACGTGCCCCAGCGCAAGACCAGGGTCACGCTCTTCCTGTGGCAGGTGTATCCACATAGCCGCGGTCACTGTCTGTGAGAGGGATCGTCTGACCTGTCGCGTCCTGATCTCGATTTGACACCCTGACGAATAGCCTTACCCACAAGCCAGGACGAGGCGATCGGCAAGAGATTAGGGAGAAAGATTAGGGCGAAAGATGAGGGCGGGGGCCAGGCCCCAACCTTTACCCCAAAAGATCTTCTCCCTTCTTCTCTCTCCCTGATCTTTCGCCCTAATCTTTCGCCCTAATCTTTCTCTCATCTACCACCCAACACCTTCCTCGCCCCTCCCCCGCTCCCATTTCCTTGGCAGGACCGGTCCGGATCTGTCAATGTACCTGCGCAACTGGGGGAGTACTGTGCAGGGACCGACACGCGAGACGCTGGTCAAGGAAGCCTTCAAGTACCAGGGCATACTGGAAGCGTATGCCTACGGCATGTTGCGCGACTGGGCCTTGGCCCAGGACGCGTTCCAGGAGACGATCCTGGTACTCATGGACAAGTGGCAGGCCTACGATCCGCGCTTCAAGGTCTCGACCTGGGCCAGACAGATCATCCATCACAAATGTCTCGAGCTCCTGCGCAAGCGGCGCAGGGACGTGCTCACCGACAACGAACAGCTGCTCAGTCTCGTGCACGAGAGCCTGGCCGAGCGCGTGACCGCGTCCGGCGCCGAGCGCGTGGCGCGTACGGATCGCGCATTGGCGGTCTGCGTCAAGGAACTGGACGACACGGCCCGCCGCATCCTGCACGAGTACTACTGGCAGAAGACGCCCTGCGCCCGGATCGCCAAGACGCTCAAGCGCTCGGTCCAGTCGGTCTGGCATTCGCTCTCGCGGCTGCGCGCCGCGCTTCGGGAGTGCGTGGCACGGAAGCTCGGCGAGGAGGGTCTTTCCCCATGAAAGACGAGCTCTTCGAGAAATTCTTCACGGACCGCCTCACCGATCGCGAGGTCGGCGAGCTGACCCGGCAACTCGCCTCGGGCGACGCGGCCCGGGCCGCGTTCGCCGACTATGTCCTGGAACGCCGCGCGCTGGTACGTGTGGCGGAACGGCTCGCGACAGCCGAATCCCGGCAGGCGGCGCCACGAAGGCCGCCGTGCATCGGCATGCGCCGGATCCTGGCGCTGGCCGCATGTCTCGTGGTGGCCGTGGGCCTGTTCGGGGTCGTGCGGCGCCGGCACGCCGCACGCTCGCCGTACGTTCGGTTGTCGCCAAGCCAGTGGCGGGCGGACGGCCCGCTGACCACGCTCGCCGCGTCGCCGACCGAGAAGGGCCGTCTGCGCATACGAGCCGAAGGCCTGCTGACCCTGCGCGACGCGGCAGGCGCCACGCTCCTGCTGACCGAAGCGACGGATGTGTCGTTGCCGCGCGCCGGCACGGAGCCCCCGCACCTGGTCCTGAACCGCGGCCACATCCACGCGCAGATCGCGCCGCGCCCCACCCCGTTCGTGCTCGCGTCCGCGGCGGCCGACGTCGTGGTGTCCGGCACGGAATTCACGGCTTCCGTCGAAGAGACACGGGCCGCCGGCAAGCAGCCCGAGGCGGCCGCCCCCACAAAGACGCTCCGGGTCGTGCTGTTCGACGGCGCGCTGCAGTTGACCAACGCGGCCGGCAGGCTTGCCCTGCTGCCGGGCGAGGTCGGCACGGCTGAAGAAGGCTCGGCCCCGGTCAAAGCCGTGTCCGAGCTCGTCAAACGGTTTGGGCAACACTATGTGCCGGTCCCCGTGGACGTGAGGCCGGCCATCCCCCAGTATCCGCTGCCGCTGGCAAGGAACACGGTCGGCAACTACTACTACGTGTTCGACCGAATCGACGCGGACAGTGCGTTCTGGGCCAGGCTGGTCGAGCACGGCTTCGCGGGCATGCGCTGGGTTGGCGATGATTTTGTCGGCGTCTATTCCCAACTTCGTCGCAGTAAGCAAGTGCCGGTCTATGTGACCAGCGACTCGGTGCTGCATCTCTATCATATCCAGTTCGACGAGACGCTCAGGATCCTGGAACAGCGCCAATTCATCCCGTACCTGACCGCGCTGTCCAAGAAGATGGTCGAACATCTGGGACGGAAGGTTCGCCCTGCGGCCGCGACCGATCGCCAGCGCGCGGCCGCCGACAAAGCGCTCGCGTTCTGTGCGGTCGGCTACGAGGCGCTCACCGATTATTCTGAAGAGGCGGCCGCCCTCCGCGTGTTCCGCGACGAGCTGGCCAAGGAAAGGAACTGGACCTCGTGGCAGGCGCGTCGGCTGGTGGCTAGACGCAGTGAGCCCGATCAGCATGCAATTACCTCGTTACCCGGCTGGGATCCGCAAGACGGTGCAACCGCGCTCGCGGCCGTCGACAAAGGCATCGCCGCCTACACGAATCGAGAAGAGCCCGCCTTGCCCCCGCACGTGCGGCACTGGGTCGATCAGGCGCTGGATGCGATGGCAAAACACGAGGGGTTCGCCGCGACACCGATCTTCGAGTACGACGAAGACTTCTCGCAATATGTACCGCGCGGCCACTACACGCGCGGCTATGACCTGAAACGCTATTTCCGGGCCATGATGTGGTTCGGCCGCATGAGCTTCCTCTTGAAAGGCGGCGACCCGCACGGGCCGGGCCATCCGTACCTGGTATCGGCCGAAGAGGCGCACCGTCAGACCATGGCCGCGTGCATGCTGACCCGCGCGCTGCGCGACCTGTACATCGACGATGTGCGCGCCGCCGCGGTCTGGGAGCGGATCTATCACGTGACATCCTTCTTCGTCGGGCTCGCCGACGATCTGAGCTACACCGAATACGATCGGGCCTTCACACAGGTGCTGGGCCCCAACTACACGGCGGCGGACCTGGAAGATGACACGAACTATTTCAACGTCAAGCTCGCGCTCGCGCGCCTGCGCAGCCCGGCCATCTACTCGGGGACCGGCGCACAGGTCACGCCCGACGCCCTGTCCGGCGCGCACGCGCCGGAGGAGCTGGACAGGGTCTTGGCCAAGACGCACGGGTTCCGGCTCATGGGCCAGCGGTTCGTGCCCGATTCCTACGTCATGGGCAAGCTGATCTACCCCAACGTCGGCAACTACCGGGGCGAGCGGCCGGCCGGCAAAGTGCTGACCGCGGTGGAAACGCCATGGGGCACCGTCCGCGGCTTTCCGCGCGGCCTGGACGTGATGTATCTGCTCGGCTCGCAGCGCGCCGCCCAGATCCTGACGGAGACCGAAGACAACGCGTACCGCGGCTACGATCGGGCGTTCGCCGACCTGAAGAAAGAGTTCGCCCAGATCGTCGAGCCCGGCGGCTGGAATATCAATCTGTATTGGTCATGGCTCTATGCGCTGAAAGGGATGCTGGCCCCCTACCCGCGCGGCTACCAGACCTATATGACCGGTACCGCGTGGCAGGACAAGCAGCTCAACGCCGCGCTCGGCTCCTGGAGCCAGTTACGGCATGACACGATCCTGTACGTCAAGCAGTCCTACACCGCCCACAAGCTCGCAGCACCCCGCCTGGGCCGTCGGCGCCCCGAGGACTTCCCCGGCTATGTGGAGCCCGTACCGACACTCTACGCGCGGCTGCTCGCGCTATGCCGGCTGACCGAGAAAACACTGACCGCACAGCGACTCCTGGACAAGGCAACAGGGAGGCGACTCGCGAATACGGATGAACTCCTGGCACGGCTGTTGCACATCGCCGAGAAGGAACTCGCCAACCAGCCGCTCAACAAAGACGACGAGAACTGGATCAAGCATTTCGACGGCGCGCTCAAGAACGCCTGTGCCGGACACAAGGCGGATGCCATGAAGACGACGCTGATCGCGGACGTGCATACGGACCAGAATTCCCGGCAAGTCCTGCAAGAAGGCACAGGCCGGATCCGGCTGATCGTGGTGGCGAACCGACTGCCCGACGGCAACATCGGGCTCGCCGTCGGGCCCGTGTTCTCCTACTATGAGTTCCGCCATCCCATGCAGGACCGGCTGACCGACGAGCGCTGGCGCGAGATGCTCTACAAGAGCGACGACCAACTCGAAGCGAACCGGCCCGCGTTTGCGCAGACGTACTAACCGGAACGATTCACTGGAACGGAATCTGGAATCCCGACTCTCCCGGAGGTCGGGAGCGAAGCCCGCGAGTCTCAGGGGACCGGTGCACCGATCGCCTCACGTTGGGCCTGAACAATCAACTTGACGGGCCCGATAGATATACATACAGTGTACATATGAGCGATCTCCACTTCGAGTGGGATGAGCGGAAGAGCAGGGAGAACAAGAGGAAGCACAAGGTTTCGTTCGAGGAAGCGCAGACCGTCTTCCTTGACGAGAACGCAATGCGCTTCTTCGATCCCGATCATTCCGCTGACGAGGATCGGTTTCTGATGCTCGGGATGAGCTTCACACTTCGCGTCCTCGTCGTATGTCACTGTTACCGGGTTGACGAGTCGGTCATCCGAATCATTTCAGCCCGAAAGGCCGACAAACGCGAACGGGCGGACTACTGGAGCTGAATCATGAGAAAGCACTACGATTTTGGCAAGATGAAGGGACAGAAGAATCCCTACGTCAAGCACTTGAAGCAGCCGGTAACGATGCGCTTGGACAAGTCCACGATCGCCTACTTCAAGTCGCTGGCGACGGAGCTCGGCATGCCCTACCAAAGCCTGATCAATCTCTACCTGAGAGACTGCGCGCTGCATCACAAGAAGCTGCAGATCAAGTGGGCGTCATGATCAGGTCGCGCATCCGGCTGCACAGCGAGTCCGGCTTGACGCGCGGCCATTCCCCTGGCCCGCCGCGGCCTCTCGGCAAAGGCGGCTGGCTGCGGGCGGGGGAAGTACCAGGCCGCTGACATATGGGGGAGGAGACATGAAGCACCGCTGGTGGTTTCCGTTGTGGCTGCTCGTGGCTGTCGCGATCCTTTTTCGGCTGATTCCCCTGGGTGCCGCCGAGTCCAAGCGGGAGACCTACGTCGACGTGCTCGGCACCCATGCGGGTGAGCCGGTAACGGAAGGCGCGTATTTCATCTGGGAAGACCGGTACGTCGCGCCCCCGTACGTGGTCAAGCGGATCGGCCGCGACATCTACGTCAACGAGTACCTTGTCCGAGCCGGCCCGGATTGGGACTACTCCTTCAAGAGGGCAGCAGATCCCAGCGTTCCCGCGAAGATGCGCACCAAAGAAGGAGCGTTGGCCTATCTCGAAAGGATCAGGCACGGCTACGAACGCAGGTTGAGCCGCCGAAACAAACTGTTCTACGGCTGGCTCGGCCTGGAAATGACCATGTCCGGCAAACGCGCGGCCAGATTCCTCGAAATCATTGTCTCGGATCTGTCGCCTGACGAGAAGAAGGAGCAGCTCAAGCAAGAGGGCATTTCGCACGACGCCGAAGTCCTGGAGCGGGCCAGTGCATTCCAGGCCCCGGTCGAATTGGTCGAAAGGCTGAAGCCAGGAAGAGAGAAGCAAAGCCCGAAAAGAGACCCGAAGCCGGCGGCCGACACCGCGGGCAAGAAATCTGCCGTGCCTGTCCCCGCCAACGAACGCGAAGCGGATATCTACAGACTCGTCGTGCGGATGTCTTCGCAGCCCTACGGGAAGGAAAGGGACCCGTTCAAGGTGGCGTTCACCGAAAGCGCCGAGACGTCCGTGCCGGTCTTGAAAGACGTGGTGCTCTGT
>Ga0272441_10003528_pt1 | contig 29613 bp, 28 predicted proteins | sample SSMProp6N_FD_193582 | JGI IMG/M metagenome (GOLD analysis project Ga0272441, IMG submission 193582) | Marine sediment archaeal communities from Little Sippewissett salt marsh, Falmouth, MA, United States - SSM-Prop-6N | ecosystem: Environmental > Aquatic > Marine > Wetlands > Sediment ... | reverse complement strand
CCGGTCACATGTTCGTCACCGACTTGCGGGACGAAGAACTGGCCGTCCTGTAGAGCATCTCTGAAGATTCCTGTTATCAACAAAGTGAAGGGAGTAGCTGGAAATGTCGGCTATTGAGGAAATCATTCTGCGCAACGACCGGAGGGGCATCTCGGCTCTGAAGCCCTATCTTCCGGACGACTTCTGCACTCAGGCGGCCCAGTACATTCTCGATAATCCGGGGCCGGCGATAATCTGCACCGGGTTCTACATCCGTGCAGCAGGCGCCCCCGAGACCGATGGCCCGCCAGGGGCGGTCTTCGTCGGCAGGGCGCTGGAGAGCCTTGGCTACTCCGTGACGCATGTCACAGACGGCTACAGCTCACCTGTGATCAAAGGGCCGGTACCCGCGGACAGGGTCGTAGAGTTCCCGGTTGCCGATGAACGGTCCAGCCGGCAGTACGCCGACAAATTGCTCCAAGAGTTGAAGCCCTCTGTGCTGATATCCATTGAGAGGGGCGGGATGACACGCGATGGACTGTACCTGAACATGCGGGGCGTGGACTTCTCTGCATACAATGCCAAGGTGGACTACCTTTTCGCAGGACAGGTGCCGTCCGTGGGGATAGGCGATGGAGGCAACGAGATAGGAATGGGGAACCTCGCACAAGAGATACCGCAGTTCGATACTCTCCCCGACGACCCTGCGGTCACGTGTGTGGACAAGCTCATCATCGCCAGTGTATCCAACTGGGGCGGCTACGGACTGGTCACTGCCCTGTCCCTGCTGGCGGGGAAGAACCTGCTCCCCTCCGTCCAGGAGGAAGAGGACATGATACGCCGCGTGGTAGATGCGGGGGCGGTGGAAGGTGTCTCCGGCGACAAGATTTACGCGGTGGACGCCTTTCCTCTGGCTGAGAACGGGCAGGCCCTGGCATCTCTGCACGACGTCCTGTCAGAACACGGTCTGTGAGGCACGGACTCCGCGAGTATCCAGTCTGGCGCCACGTCTACTGGGAGTCGTCGCGAGGAGTCCTTCGGACGAGGTGACGCGGAGGGACTGATCCCCGAGACTCTAGCCCCCCAGCGATGCAATGAGTGCTTCCTGCTCCCTCAGGGCCGCGTGCGCGTCCTCAACACTCACAGCCAGGAACTCCACCGTGTCACCTGGTTGCGCCTGGGCTATCCGAGGCAGGTCGGCAGAGATGACGGTGGCAATCTTGGTGTAGCCGCCGGTGGTGCCGCAATCCGCCAGCAGGACTATGGGCTTTCCCGACCCTGGCACCTGAACAGCGCCACGGGATGTGCCATCGGAAACAATGTCAGCGCCCTTCACGTGCTCAATGACCGGCCCATCGAGTCTGTTGCCCATGCGGTCAAACATGGGAGTGACATCAAAGGTGGACGACAGAAACGTGTCGATACCCGCAGTGGTGAACGCGTCGTCCTGCGGCCCCATCGTCACGCGCAGGGTGTGGTTGTGGCCATAGCGCGGGATCGCATCGGACGCCAGCCCTCTCTCTACGGGTTGGAGTCCATTGTCGTCCATATCAGCCACCGGAACTATGTCTCCCGTTGCCAGAGCGCGGCCATTGAAGCCCCCAAGTTGAGACCGGACGAACGTGGAGCGGCTTCCCATTACTGTCGGGACATCTATGCCTCCGCGGACGCATACGTATGCCCTGATTCCGTCTCTCGGCCCTTTGAAAGAGAGCGTACTGCCCTCCGATACGGACAAAGATCCCCATGTGGAGACAGGCTGCCCATCCAGAACGGGGCAGAGGTCGCCCCCCGTGATGGCGATAGTTGCGTCGAAGTGGAACGTGAGCGTGGGCCCCATGAAGGTGGCCTCCAGTCCCGCCTCGCTCTCCTCATTGCCGACCAGCAGGTTGCCCACCCTGAGGGCGAACTGGTCCATCGCACCCGAAACAGGCACGCCAAAGCGCTGGTACCCGTACCTGCCCAGGTCCTGTACGGTGCTCAAGGCACCGCCCTTGATGACCTCGATAGTCCTCATCCGGACCTACTCCTTCGATGTACGACCAGCGTGTATGTGCCGACCCGTATCCTGGCATCGACGTCGGCATACTCGGATTCGTCCACACGAACGAAGCGCAGATAATCGCCCGGCTCGATCTCCACCGGAGGCTCGCGTCCAGGGTCAAACAGGCTGATGGGAGTGCGGCCTATGATTCTCCAACCGCCAGGGCTCTCAATCGGATATATGCCGGTCTGTCGGCCGGCTATGGCAACCGAGCCGGCGGGTATGGCAGACCGGGGAGTCTCGAGCCTAGGAGTGGCTATGCTCTCTGACATGCCTCCCAGGTACGGGAAGCCCGGAAGGAAGCCCATCATGTAGATGGGGTAGTCCGTGCCCGCGTGTATTTCGATCACTTCCGCTTCGGAGATGCCGTTGTGCTCGGCGACGTCGCCGATGTCCGGCCCGTATTCACCTCCGTAGAGAGTCGGTATCTCTACGAGCCTCGGGGCGACGGTCTCTCCCTCTTCGGTTGTGCCCTCCAGCTCCCCCAGGCGGGACGTCAGGTCGGCATACGAGATGCGCAGGGGGTCGTAGTAGACCACCAGCGACCTGTACGTAGGCACGACCTCGAGAATACCCGGGACCCCGAGCCCTCTAATCTCACGCGCAAGGCCATGTACCCGCCGGTTGGTGGCCTCTGAGATGGAGTCGCCCAATTCAATGCAGAGCGCTCTGTCGCCCAATGGCAGCAACTTCAGATACTGGCTCATCGTTGGCTATCCCCGCACAATCTGGCCCAGGGGTACTATCTCGACTCCTTCGGCCTCCAGTGCCGAACGTATGAATGAGGCCAGTTGTATGGAGTTGGGCGTGTCGCTATGAAGGCAGAGCGTATCTGCAGACAGGTCTATCTCTTCACCTGTGATTGCGGTCACCTTTCCTTCCGTGACCATCTTGACGCTTCTTTGCGCCACCTCACCAACGTCCTCAATCACCGAGCCGGGCTTGGAGCGCGGCACCAGTGTGCCATCCGCATTCAAGGCCCTGTCGGCGAAGGCCTCCCTCGCTACCCGAAGTCCCATATCCCTGGCGATGTCGACCCATTGAGAGCCCGCCAGAGCTATCAGGACGATATCGGGGTCTACTTCAAGAATGGCCTCGCATATCGCCCGGGCCAGCGATTCGTCCTTGACGGCCATGTTGTACATGGCGCCATGCGGCTTGACGTGCTGGAGCTTCTTGGCGCTGGTGAAGGCCGCTAGAGCCCCTATCTGGTAGATGGTGTCGTTCTTCGCTTCGCAGGGTGAGACACTCATGTTCCGCCGGCCGAAGCCCGCCAGATCGGGGTAGCTGGAGTGAGCCCCTATGGCCACACCCCGTTCTTCCGCCAGCTTCACGGTCCGGCGCATCCAGTTGGGGTCCCCAGCATGGAACCCGCAAGCGATATTGGCGGAGGTGATGTACTTGATAATCTCCTCGTCCTGGCCCATCTTGTAGGCACCGAAACTCTCGCCCATGTCACAGTTGAAGTCGATCCGTGCAGTCATCAGTGGTCCTCCCTGCGGTTGTGGCAAACCTTCAATGCTCCTCGTATCGGGCCTAACTAGTGGAGGGAGCGTTCGCTTCGATTCTAGCTGGACATCCCGTGATCATCAACCCGAAAGCGAGCAATTCAAGCGTGACTATGGGGAAAACGGGAGTGAATCCGGGCTCCCGGGTGCATCTGAGTCCCCTGGACTGACTGGAATCGGCGACATCAGACTAGTTTTTTTGGGTCTGGGAACATGGTACGATTCGCCCGTTTACCAGCGGGTTGCGCCAAACACACCGAGCACACGCTGAGAAGTCATGACGAGCGCCGCTGATTCGCAAGTCGTCTCGTACTGTGCCTTTCTCGATGAGAGTTGTCGAGACCGGTCGCAGTACCCGTGACGCGAACAGGATACTTCGGCGTCGCCACAAAAGGAGGACATGCGTGACTGAGTCAGTGCTGACCAGGGAAGAACTTGTCAAGGAGTACGAGCGAACCCATCCGAAGTCTCTCGAACTACACCAGAAGGCCGTACGGTCGTTTGGTGCGGACGGCGCCACTCATGTGGCAAGACTCCTGGATCCCTTCCGCCCCTACGTCACCCACGCTCGGGGGAGCAAGAAGTGGGATGTTGACGGCCACGAGTATACCGACTTCGTGATGGGACATGGGACACTCATACTCGGCCATGGCCACCCTCATATTGTGAAGGCGTGCCAGGAACAGATAGGGAAAGGCGTCCACTACGGAGAGAACCACGAACTAGAGGTTCGATGGGCGGAACTCATCCAGCAGATGATGCCGGTCGCGGAGAGGATTGAGTTCTGCGCGAGTGGCCAGGAATCCAACATGATGGCGATAAGACTGGCTCGCGTCGCCACGGGAAGGAAGAAGGTGCTGCGGTTCGTGGAGAACTTCCACGGCTGGGCTGACGAGGTCACTCTGAACATGGCTGGAGCCATTGCGCCCGAGGTTGACCTCATCCCGATGAACGATCTGGGCATGGTGGAAAAGGCGTTGTCCTCAAGGGAATACGCCGTGGTGTTCGTAGAGGGTGGTGGCGCTCACATGGCCGGGCAGGTCCCCTGGGACCGGTCTTTCGTACGGGCGCTCCCGGCACTGACCAAGAAATACGGCACACTCCTGCTGATCGATGAGGTGGTGACAGGCTTCCGGGAGTCCCGAGGCGGATGGCAAGAACTGGTTGACGTGAAGCCGGACCTGAGTACACTTGGCAAGTGCACCGGAGGAGGTCTGGGAGTCGGGGCTGTGATTGGAAGGGCGGATTTGTTCGACTCTCTCAGCGCAAAGGCACCGGCGGGTACCAGAATCACGCACAGTGGTACGTGGAACGCCAATCCCTTGACTAGTGCCTCCGGCGTCGCCGCCTGCGAGCTCTATCTGGATGGAGAGCCTCAGAAGAAGGCCCTGGAAATGGGCACATACCTTCGTGAGGCGGGCAATCAGATTCTGCGCGACAAGAAAATCAGTGGGCGCCTCTACGGGCGCACAATAGTCCACACCTATTTCGGACCTCTCGAGGGTGAGCCCTGCAACGAGTACTCGCCACCTACCACCGACGTCAAGAAGATCATAGGTTCCAAGGAAACCGGTGCATTGAAGACACTGCTTGGTCTGCATCTGCTGCATCGGGGCATTGCGACTATGGGGGGTCGGTTCTTCGTCATGTCCGCGGCCCACAGCAAAGAAGACGTGGACGGGGCGATGCAAGCATTCGCAGCGTCCCTCGACGCCGTGGCAGCAGAGGGGATGCTTCCGCAGGTCTAGGAAAGTGCGGGCCGCGCAGGCGTGACAACCGGTCCACCTGCTTTGAAGGTAATTTGGCATCGTGGGCAAGCCGTCAGGGTCCGATTCCCTGACGGCTTGTCTCGGTCCGCCCCGCGAGCGTATCTACCCCCAAAAGGCTCCCATCTCCACGCAAGAGAGACATCACACGTATTCGCGCCGGAGTTCCGGACCCGACCGCGGCGTACTTCGACACGGTGAGACTGGGAATCGTGATTCACGGACTTCCCCCTCGAGCCACACTCAAGACCTCTCACCGGCCATGAGCTTCGTGACCTGGGTCTGTCGCGTGAAGACTGCACCTCCCGGTACCGCAATCAGCTACGGGCTGACTTGTCTGACTACTGAAGAAAGAACCACAGTCGCCACGATACCGGTGGCTTAGACTAATGGCCATCGACGACTCCTGTCACACAAGGCTGTGGCGCCTGTCCAAGAAGAGACAGTGCCACTCCAGGGCCGAACAGAAATGGACATATGCATAATCTACATGTCTTCATTGTCTGCCATTCGACCCGGCGAGAACGTCATTCTGTTTGGTGAAGGTCTTCCCGAGGCAGGAGATAGCACCCCTCATTAGCGCGAACAACGACGAGCTACGGGAAGCGATTACCAGGTGTGTACGTGCAATCCAATGGCTTACAGGGCCTTGCTCCCTTTGTGGTACCACCGAATCGAACTAGTCCTTCTCTTCACTACTATCGGTAACGTGATAGCATTCCCCCTTCAACAGAATCTCCTCGAGAAGAACCCCACTGCGGCTAACGCATTGCGTGGTTGAAACTCCACCAACTGCCAATCCACAACAGAATAGATATGCCCCACGTGATTCAACTCGACAACTGTCTCTATGCCGACTTCTTGAGTTGTGCCTGCAAGACACCCCCCAACCAACTGAAATGCGCCAGCAGCACAGCACATGTCGAAAGGGGATAGGCGACCAACGAGCGTGCTACCTATTGACATCAGAAAGCGCACACTGCTACGTTCCATCGAAAGCGCCTTCGTATACGAATGTCGTATTGGCACCAATTGGGAAGAATTGCGTGAGTGGCAACTTGACGGTGGGAGCCCCCCCGAGATATCCCCAGGGAGCTTCTGTCCCACAGTCAATCGGCGTTCCCTATGTAGTGACGAAGCATTGGTCATGATGATTGTGCTGCGGGTCTCCCAATCTTCTTGTCGGCCGCGAAGCCAGCACATCGCCCTGCCTGCTGTCCGCTCTTGTCAAGAAACCGCCGACCATCAAAACATCGACCATGGTCGCCGACAGTGGTTACGTCGCGTCGGAGTGACTCACTGTTGAGAGACTACGACACCGCTAGAGACAGAGGAGTGTGTGTATGAATCTGACTGCCGAAGAACAAGTCTTCATCGACAAGGTTGCAGCCAAGGCGGGTGACTACGAGGCTGAGGCCATTAGCTGCGCGCAGGGGACTCTCGTAGCCCTCATGGAGGAGTTCAACCTGCCGTGCACCGAGCAAATGGTGAGTGCCATGTCATTCATGCCGGGAATGGCCAGCCGGGACGAGACCTGCGGCGCCATGGTGGCCGGTTTGGCAGTTCTTGGCATGTTGAATGGGAGAAGCAAGCTTTCCGATCCTAGTTACAGCACACCTGAGGGGAAGGCAGCGTTCTTCAAGAGCCGCGAGCAGGCCTACCGCTTCTGCGAGGAATTCAAGCAGAAGATAGGGAGCACCATGTGTGGCGACATTCGACGAAGCCTATTTGGTCGCACGTACAACACGTTCATCCCGGAGGAGTTCGAGCAACTCGTCGCCGACGGTGCCCAACAGAAGTGCCGTGCTCCTGCCGAGGCAGCTGCACGCATAGCGGCGTCAATCATTCTTGAGGACAGACGGAAGAGTTCCTGAGACAGACAAGGGACTTGTCAGCGTAAGAATTGTGTTCAGCTTGTGTCCCAGGAGGTGGAGCGATGTGACCGCAGAATGCACCAGGGAGAAGCGCACCCAACCAAGTCATAGGAGGTGACACATGAGACCCACGCTAGCAGTGATACTCGTTGCAATACTTGCCCTGCTTGCCGCGCCTCTCACCGCGTGTGCTCCCGGCGGTGGTGGCGGTGGCACTGGTGGAGGGGACGGTGATGTAATCTACTGGCGATTGTCCGGTGGTGATGCGGAGGACACCCCCACGTCCATACGCATGCAGCGAATGTGCGACCTCGTGCGCGAACGCACGGATGGAGGCCTCGACATCACGCCGTACTTCTCGGCAGTACTTGGCGATTGGAGCGCCATGAACGAAATGGTCATGCGCGGCGACGTCGAGATGCTGGCAGATGCGCTTGACAGCGCTTTTGACCCGCGCCTCGCCATCAGCTACTACTGGCCATATCTCATCACGGACTATGCTGAAGCCAAGGACTTCTACAAGTACGACACGACATTGTTCAACATCACCTACGACGTCATGGCTCCCCTGGGGTACATCCCTCTGGCGGCGTTCCCGAGAGGCATTGCCGGATGTAGCTTTGCAGGACCGCCAGTCTCGCCCGGTGATCCTGACGTGGCCAAGAACATCAAGCTTCGTGTCATGCCACTGAAGCAGTGTAGGTTGACTTACGAACGCCTTGGCTATCTCACGACCGCGATTCCGTGGGGAGAAGCGTACTCCTCAATCCAGACAGGCATCTGCGATGGCCAGATGGGCGGCGGCTATTTTCAGGCTACGTACTTCAAGGACATCACGGATACGTTTGTAGGCTACAACGACTACTGCGAACACCTCTGGTACGCTGTCAACCTTGACGCGTACAACTCGCTCCCTGCTGACTACCAAGAGGTACTGCTTGGGGCTTGCCAAGAGGTCTGCCTGAGCTACTACGATGAAATCGCGGGAGACGAGGAACAGTTCCTTCAGATACTCAAGGACTGGGACATGGAAATCGTAGAACTCACTCCTGACGAACTCAATGCGTGCGCCACGGCTGTTCGAGAAGACGTCTGGCCGCAGCTTGAGGACATGGTCGGAAGGGACATCATCTACAAGCTCTACGATGTACTCGGCGTCGCTCACTGATTTCTGTGCCTTCGCAGCTGATGTGGTGGTTGGAGGAAATCCTCCAACCACCACGCACGAGAGGGCACTGAGAGGCGGTATTCCGTGACTCGCAATCAATTATTTGAGTTGTTCAACAGTTTCACATTCAACTGGTTCCCGAGGTTCATCAAGTTCGTGGTCGTGATATGCGCCCTGATTCTCGTTGCATTGGTCTTCGCCGAAGTGTGGCTTCGCTACATTCTCCAGCTACCACTACTCTGGGTGGAAGAAATCACCGTAATACCCGCCTTCTGGTTGTACCTGCTCGGTGCGGCATACGGGGCCTATGAACGAACGCAAATCAAGGTCGACGTACTCGACCTCATAGTCAAGAATCCACGGCGTCGACTACTGGTCTCAATCATCAGCGCCGCCATTACGGTGGCGATTGCCTGCATGTTCGTATCATGGGGCTATGGCGCCTTTGTGTGGGATCTTGGAATGGACCAGCGCTCATACACGCTGCTCCTGCCGATGATATGGGCACGCAGTAGCATCTTCTTTGGTTCACTGATAATGGCCTTCTACTTTATTGCCGAACTTGTAGACCTGATTCGCCAGTATCGTGGCAAACCCCAGCTATTCCAGCCTCAAGATAGAGAGGAGCCAGACAATGGGAGCTGATCTGTTCGGTATCGCCAACCTTGCTTTCTACATCAGCCTTGTACTGCTGATAGGGCTCATCATACTCGGTGTGCCCGTGCCTCTCTGTTTCGCAGCGTCCCTGGCTTTTCTCGTCTTCACGTCGGACATAGCCATCATTCCGCAGATTCCAATGGGGTTCAGAAAGATGAGCTCTCTTACCCTGTTGGCTGTCCCTTTCTTCATCATGGCAGGCGGGTTCATGAGTTCGGCGGGGATAGCCGAGCGCATCATCCGGCTGTCGAACGCGACAGTAGGACGCATGCGATCGAGTCTTGGTGCCTCAACCGTCGTGGCATGCGCAATGACAGGCGCCATCGCCGGAACGTGTTCGGCAGCCGTCGCCGCAATCGGCGCCATCATGATACCGACGATGGAGAAGTCCGGCTACGATCGAGGCTATGCAACCGGACTTGTCGCGTGCGCGTCGGTACTGGGACAGCTCATACCTCCCAGCGTGCCGATGATTCTGTACGCATTCGTGTCAAGGCAATCCGTACTTGCTTGCTTTCTCTCATCCGTCGGCCCTGGCATTTTGCTGGTTGTCATATACATATTCATCAACCGGTTCCTTGTTAAGAAGATGCCCAATGTGAAGGCACTTCCAAACATCGGATTCGGCAACCAGATGAGGGAAATCCGGGGCGCTCTCCGGTATGGAATCCTGGCTGTGATGATGCCGGTAATCATCCTTGGTGGCATCTACGGCGGCATCATGACCACAACCGAGGCTGCTGCTGTTGCGACAGTGTATGTACTGATTATCGGCCTGTTCATCTACAGGACACTCACGTTGCGCAAAATCTACAGCACTTTCGCGACCACGAGCATCACGACCGGCGTCGTCCTCATCATGGTGTTCTTTGTCATTCTCATCAGCCGTGTCCAGACGATGCTCAATATCCCCCAGGACCTCATCGCAACTCTTACCGGCATCTCGGACAACAAGATTGTGATACTGATCATGGTCAATGTGTTCCTCATCCTGTTGGGCATGCTTGTTGACGATTTCACGGGCACTCTCCTGGCCGCGCCCCTACTCATGCCTGTCATGCTGCACATCGGTGTTCATCCCATCCACTTTGCGGCCATCCTCGGGGTTAACCTTGGACTTGGAAACGTCACGCCTCCAGTCGCTCCAATCCTCTACCTGGCCTGCCGAATCGGCAATGTGACGATTGAGAAGGTGATGAGACCTGCATTGACATTCATGATATTCGGCACGATTCCCGTGCTGATTGCTACTACATATTGGCCGGACCTGTCCCTTTGGCTGCCGCGATTGTTGATGCCCCAGATCATGGGAGGAGGCTAGGCCAGAAGCGAACGACATAGGCCCATGTCTTGAAAGACATGGGCCTATGAGGAAGCACCTGTCTATGCGGTGAAGACACGAATACTATGATGGGCAATGCGTCAAGAACCACCCCAATTTCCAGAAGCTGCACGAGCAGGCCAGACAGTCTTCGCCGCGAACGGTGCAGTTCATTCTGCAAGCGTAATGCATCTGTTCAGATTGGGATCAGGCCAGTCACAGCCGAGAGCTCAACATGCCTGTCGAGAATGGGCTGCCAACACAATCGGACATACACGTCAACACAGGAGGTGTCGTGGCCGGCCTCGAGGTAAGAACGACGTACTCCGCGATCAAGGTGTTCGACAGTGCCGGGCTGGCACTGCAGGAAGTGACAACTGCCTGGCAGGCCTACCGTGTCGCAATCGAAAAGGGGCTGGACACTGACATAGCCCCGCTGTACCTGCGCTGACGACAGTGCCAACTGCCAGACAGGGGAGTACGAGGACACATCCGTGGTTGACGTGTTCACGCTTTTCGGCACTCGAATCAGCCAGGGTAAAGCGGTCGAGACTGGGAGCGGACACGTCAGGATGTGTCTTCGCGTTTGAATGGACTCCGGGCAACAGAAGCCTTCTAAAGCCTTGAGACACCGCTCCCAGTTCCTTGCGTCATTACCACCGTGCGCCTCACGGGTCCCCCTCTTGTCTAGCGCCTCGCCGGTCGATTCAGCGGCGCGACAGACGACACACCTCGATCGAGTGTATACTCGCAACAACTAACCTGTATAGCCTTTCGCAATCCGTCCCACGCATCGCGCGCAAGCCGTGGTGTCCAGCAGAGAGGCAGCACACAGTCGACTAAGGAGGCTCAATGCGGTTTCAGGACAAGAAGGTACTGGTGACTGGCGGCGGGAGAGGCATAGGCCGGGCAATCGCTATCGGATTTGCGCGTGAAGGTGCGCAAGTCGCCGTCAATGCAGCACACCTGTCCACTGCAGATGAAACGGCGGGGCTACTGCGTGAAGCCGGAGCGAAGGCGATAGCGATTAAGGCGGACGTGACCAACGAAGAGCAGGTCACGTGCATGGTTGACAGAGCTGTCAATGAGATGGGGTGCATAGATATCCTTGTGAACAACGCTGGAACCAGCCACCCTATCATACCAACGCTTGAACAAAACACTGCCGACTTCGACAGGGTCATCGCTACAAACCTTCGTAGCGCCTACATTTGCTGCAAGGCTGCGGGCCACTACATGGTCCCGCGCGGCAGTGGCAAGATAGTCAATGTTGCCTCCATCTCAGGCCTGACAGGACAGCCAATGCGTACGGGCTATGCACCTTCGAAGGCCGCCATGATTAACATGACAATGGCACTGGCAGTCGAATGGGGAAGGCACGGCATCAATGTGAACGCGGTGGCTCCCGGGCATGTACTGACGGACCTGGTTCGGGGTTCAATCAGCAAGGGTGTTCTGAGCGAGGAGAAGCTGGTCAATCGAACCGCCCTGGGACGACTGAGCACACCCGAAGATGTCGCCCACGCAGTCATGTTCCTTGCCTCTGAAGAGGCCAGCGCCATTACCGGCATCTATCTGACAGTGGATTGCGGCTGGATGGCGAACGGGTTCTACATGTAACGCGGCTGGTCGCCCCCTGGCATTGCGGCAGGTTGACCGAGCAACGATATCGTCATCAGGCCCAACGCCCACGCATCACCGACAAGAGCAACGAGGCACCATCAGTGAGTCCGACTTCCTCGCCGGGCCGGCGTTCTTGGTGAGTTGCGACCGTAGGGAGGCCTCACCACCATTTCGACAACTGTGTGCGTCAATAGCGCGTTACCCCTAAGCCGCCGTTTCCGGAATCAGGCAGTCTCCGTATTGGATGTTGACACATGTTTCTATTGGCTCCCGAACCGGCGTCCGCTGGGCTACCGGGCTCGCTGCGAGGACCGACTGATTGGCGCCCGCGTGTGGAGTCAAGAAACCGTATTGACACCCATACTTGGTATCCATAGAATCGCCGCCATAGCCAGTTATTATGTACGCATTGAAGCAAGTCTGAGTTGATTATTCTTCTTGGATTCCGCACACGTACAGGCTCAGTCGCGGAGAGGAGGTGGTGAGAGAGAATGGCCTCGAGTCTTCCCTTGTCTGCTGTGTATCGCAAATTCATTTGGGGAGGGAACGCATGCACGGGAAATTGTTCGTACTACTGGTGGTCCTCTCGATTGTGGTGGTTGCTTCTGTTCCGGGATGTGCTCCTGGAGGTGGCTCCGAAGGCGATGGCGGCGATGGTGATGCGGCTGCTGTCGAGTACACATGGCGCATGGGCTACCCCGAGACCATGGAGACCCGGAATGAGAGTCTCGAGTTGTTCTGCCACCTGATTGACTTCTACTCTGATGGCCGGATAGACGTCGAGTACTACGGGCACGGCGTGCTCGGCAGCCACAGCGAGATATTCGACGCAGTACAGGCCGGAGACGTAGAGATGGGCGCCTTTGCGCCCTACGTCGACATCGTACCGGGTGGAATGCTCAACTGGATGCCATGGACCGTCTCCAACTTCCGCCAGGCCGCCGTAGCCTACGATCCCAACGGCGGAATTCTGTTCGATGTCATGACTGAAGCATGGCACGAAGTCGGTTTCAAACTTCTGTGGAGTGCTCCGCAAGGCGCCTACGGAATCGCCAACACCGTTCGTCCGCTCACCAAGCCTTCGGACTTCAATGACTGGAAGTTCCGCGTGTCGGGTTCGCTTGGCTTCGTGAAGACGATGGAGAACATGGGCGAGGGCACAAACCTGCAGCTTGAGACCATTCCATGGTCGGACCTGTATCAGGCTCTGCAGACCGGAGTCGTCGATGGCTGCTGGAACATCTGGCCCAGCCTGGTTCAGGAGCGCCACTACGAAGTAATCAAGTACTACACCCCGCTCAACTTCGGTTGGGACACCAACAACGTCGTCATGAATGAGGAGTTGTACGACTCGCTGCCTGCGGACTTGCAGGATGCCATCCATCACGCTTCTCTGAAGGCAGAAGAGCAGAACTACGAAGCGATTCAGCGTTCTGTCTTGCCTTCGATTCAGGCAGTGGAAGCTGCCGGCGTTGAGGTCTACTGGATTAGCGAAGAAGAACGGGCTGCCTTCCGTGAGGCCGCCAACATGTCGGAAATCTGGGATGAGCTCTGCAAGCCGTGGCTTGACGCGCACTATCCCGGCCAGGACATGACGCAACATATTCAGGATGAACTCGACCGTATTATCGCTGAGACACCGGCTGTCATCTAGTGGAGTTCTGACACACATGTGTTAGGGATTAGGATGGTGCGGGTGTAGCTAGACGCTACTGATTGGAGCGAAGGGGTTCCACGGAACAGTGAGCGAACCCCTTCGTTTCCATGTCGCCACTACGGCTTTGGAGGAATACTTGAAGTCCAACGTAGTCAGGCAAATACTTGAGAAACTCCACTCGGTGGAATTCACTCTCGCGGCGATAGGCCTGGTACTGACCAACATTCTCATGTTTGTCCAGGTCCTCAACCGCTACTGGCTGAGACTGCCGATGGTGGGCCTGGGCGATTTGACCCTCTACTTCTTCATTATGTTTATGGCGATTGGGGCTACAGTGGCGACCTGGAGCGAGACTCATGTCGCGGTCGACGCGTTTCGCGACAGGTTCCTCTCCAAGCGGCCAATGGGGCTCACTGCCCACCACCTAGTCATGGCAATACTCGCGATTCTCACGTACATATTCCTGTTGCCACATGTGGCCAGTTTCATGGAGAACGCAGCATCGTTCCCAAGGTGGGCCACCCTGGTTACATGGTTCAACTTGAGCTGGCTGCAGATAATCTGGGGATTCTGCATGTTCCTGGTGATGCTTCACCTCATCGAGGTTGCAGTCAAGCACGGAATGAGACTCCGTGAAATGAAGAAAGCCAGTCGGGAGGAACCCTAGATGGAATTCGGAGTGGTCCTTGGACTGGCCTCGTTCTTTGCCGGCATCTTCATTGGACTCCCGCTGGCCTTTGTCTTCTTGGGAAGCACAATCATAACGTTGCTTGCGCTGGGTGAAGACATGAGCTTCATGGCAGGTACCGCCTTCCGCGGTATCGACAGCTACGTGCTCATGGCGATCGCGTATTTCGTCTTCGCCGGGAACCTGCTGTCCGAAACCGGCATCGCTGATCGCTTCGTGCGCCTTTCTTACGTACTCGTTGGACGCATACGAGGTGGTCTTGTTGATGTCGGGATTGTCTCCACAGTCTTTCTCAGTGCTCTCACGGGCTCGTCTGTACCGACCATCGCAGCGTTGATTCCCCTGCTGGTACCCAGACTGGAAAGGCTGGGCTATCAACGTCGCTATGTCACAGCCGTTCTGTGTTCATCGAGTTTCCTTGGCTACCTCATTCCCCCCAGTGTTCCTGTCTTGATGTACTGCCTCGTGGCACAGCAGTCGATCGGAGCAGTCTTTCTCTCAACCGTCATCCCCGGCCTGTTACTTGCCGGTGGATACATGTTGCTGAACACCTTCATGGTGCGGGGATACATGCAGCCCGCCATTGAACAGGCACAGTTGCCGATAGGCTTCAAGGCGTATGCGCGCGAGGCTGCCGTATCAACGTGGACTGCTCTGCCTGCCCTCGGGTGTCCTCTGGTCGTACTCGGAGGAATCTACGGCGGCGTCTTCACGCCCAACGAGGCCGGAGCGATTGCCGTCGTCTACACCATCACGGTAGGCGTGTTCTTCTACAAAGAACTGACAAAGAAGAGGTTCGTCACATCCGTACGAACTACCATGGGTACTCTTGGAATGATCACCCTCCTTCTCGGTTTCGGCCTGGTCTTCACACGGCTCATGATTCGTGAAGGCGTAGCACAGGCTCTCGCCAGCGGCATGCTTGGAGTGTTCTCGGAACCCTGGCAGATCCTCCTGATGATGAATCTGCTCCTGCTCATTCTCGGCATGTTCATCGACGGCATACCTATCCTCATCGTCGCGGTACCTTTGATATTGCCGCTTGTCTCGGAGCTTGGAGTGAACATGGTCCAGCTGGGCGCTATTGTGGTTGTGAATATCGGTCTGGGAGTCGTTACTCCCCCGTATGCGATATCCATATTTGTAGGATCGCGCCTTGGCAACGTGCCATACGGAGACCTCGTCCGGCCCATGATGTTCTTCCTGCTCCTAGTGGGACTGCCCGTCCTACTGCTCACTACGTTCGTCCCGTGGCTGTCCCTCTGGCTACCAACGCTCGCCGTGGGTTCAAACGTGGTTGGCGCATGGTGACAAACTTGGTTCAATGACTGACCAAAGCGCTTCCGTCAGAGTCCATTGGTCAAGTGGCGGGAGCGCTTTTCTTCTGAGGAAGGGCGTCGAGAGACTAGAGGTGTTGTTGATGAACTCCTGCATTCGTCCGAAGGGCATTATGTCCCATCATTTCTAAGGACGGCAGGTCCCCGACAGGGAGACTGGCATCGGATACCAGAATTCGGGCTGGGTTCGGGACAGTTGTTCCGGCCAGATTGGTGTGGGACCCGAAGAAACAGGCGCACAGCACAAGAAGTTCAGGGAAAACATGGCAAAGGTACTGAAAGGTCCGCCGACGTGGATAGCTCAGATGCCGGCACTGCTCATTGGCGCTGACGTAGGAGAAAAGCCGAACTTCATGGCAGTGGCGTGGGCAGGCATGGCCAACTGCGAACCGCCTATCGTGTCAGCCGCGATTCGGCCTGCCCAGCACACCCTCACAGGGATACGGGCCCACGGTGAGTTCTCCGTGAACGTGCCCTCCCAGTCGCAATACAAAAAAGTGGACTTCTGCGGTCTGAATTTCGGCGCCAGTGTCAACAAAGCACAGGTTTGTGGGTTCTCCAACTACTATGGAACACTACAGCACGCGCCACTGATAGAAGAACGCGCAGTGAACCCGGAGTGTTCCGCTGTCCAAATCACTGAACTTGACAGCCGCTGCCTTGTGCTTGGCAAAGTGGCTGATATTCATGCGTCCGAAGAATGCGTATCAGCCGATGGCAAGATTGACTTCCTGCGAGTAAATCCTCCGGTATTCCTCGACAATCCAACAAGGAAGTACTGCACAGTAGGTACCGCGAAAGCTGAGGCCTTCAGGGTTGGCGTGGAGCTATGACACTGGCAGGCTATGGGTCCGTCGCGACGTTCGACACAAATATTCGAGCGGATCGGGCTATTGGGAAACTGAGGAGTAGATGCAAGTGAAGAAAGTACTCTGGGAAACACTGAAGAGAACGGAGTTCGCCGATTATGTCCAGGCAAACGCCGTAGTCATCATCCCCGTGGGGGCCATGGAGCAGCATGGCAATCACCTTCCTATCAACACCGACACCAACTGCTGCTTCAATATTGCTAGGGCTGCGGCCGAAAAGACCGATGACCTGCCCGTGCTGGTGCTTCCACCGGTGTGGGCCGGGTATTCACCTCACCACATGACGATGGAGCATGGTGAGGGGAGTATCTCGCTAAGCTATCAGACGTTCGCCAACCTGCTGACCGACATCGCGACCAGTGTGCACGCGCACGGGTTTCGACGAATTCTCTTCCTGAATGGACACGGGGGCAACATTCCCCTTGTAGAGTCCATCCGCCTCAAGCTGTGGGAAGAGAAGAGAATTCCTTCCGTTCATGGCTTCACGTACTGGAAACTGCCCGGAGTTTCTGAGGCAATGCTGGCCATTAGCGACACTGACAAAGGCTCGATTGGGCATTCCGGTGAGTTTGAGACATCGCTGCAAATGTTCCTGCAGCCGGACCTGGTCGACAGTGCAGTTGCCGAATGGACATCAGGAGTCCAGGGGGACCCTCGCGCGGGCTCACGTGATAAGGGCGCGGCAGTCTTTGAGGCTGCGGTGGATGCACTTGCGATACTCCTGCGAAGCTACCATAACGGCGAATATGACGATGAACGCAATTGGAGAAGGAACATCTAGTGGAGTGGACCGCTCCGCTACTCACTGGCGTGTGCCAGCAGAGATGGGTTCCGCCAATTCAGTAACACTCTGCCTGGCGGGAGAGGAATGAAATGTTTGAGACACTGATTGTTGAAGGAACCGTAGTCGATGGGACGGGGAATGTGGGCTACAGAGCCAGCGTCGGCATAGATAGTGACGCTCGCCTTAGCATCCTCACTGGAGACGTATCGGGCGTCGACGCCGCCACTGTAGTTAATGCAGGTGGACAGGTCGTATGCCCTGGCTTCATCGACGTTCATACTCATTCTGATCTTGCGGCTCTTGCCGACCCACTCGACAAGCCCAAGATCATGCAGGGTGTGACGACAGACTTCATCGGCATGGACGGAATGGGCTACGCGCCTTTGTCCAGGCCGAATCTGGAACGCATGCTCCGTATCTGGAGCGGCATTAGCGGCTATCCTGCACTCGACTACGATTGGAGCACAGTGGCCGAGTACCTCGCGAAGTACCGTGGAACCACTTCCACGAATGTGGGTTACACGGTCCCGAACGGCTGCCTACGCGCAGAGGTAGTTGGATGGGACAATCGAACGGCCGCTGCCGGCGAGATACGAGCAATGCAGGACCTTCTGCGACGGAGCATGGAGGAGGGCGCTCTGGGTCTATCAACCGGCCTGACCTATCCGCCCGGCAGCTACGCAAGTCGTGAGGAACTGGTCGAACTCTGCAAGACTGTAGCCGAATGTGGTGGCGTCTACGTTACCCACGTTCGCTACGACATGGGTGACAAGGCCTTCGACGGCTTCCGTGAGGCGGTGAAGATAGCGGAGTTGAGCGGCTGTCCTCTTCACATTTCCCACTATGCCACCATTATTGCAACGCGAGGAAAGCCAGACCGCTTGCTGGGTCTAGTGGACGAAGCCAGGGCTCGCGGTCTGGACGTGACCTTCGATACATACCCATGGCCGGCGGGCAGCAGCTATCTCCTGGCGACACTGCCACAATGGATTCAGGACCAGGGGCCCGAGGAAATGCTGGCCCATCTGAAGGTGTCCGAGAACAGGAAAGTGCTGAAGCAGGAGGCGCCTCCCCTATCCGGGGATCCAGACCTTCTCGTTATCAGCGCGGTGTCAACGGACCAGAACCGCTGGTGCGAAGGGCAGACGGTGAAGGCGATTGCGGACGGCCTCGGCAAGGATCCGTGGGATGTGGTCTGCGACCTCCTCGTGGAAGAGAACCTTGAAGTCGCATACTACACGTTCACAGGCCACATGGAGGATGTGAAGACAATCATGTGTCATCCGGCACAGATGGTCTGTACCGATGGGCTGCGCATCGGTGGCATGCCGAATCCGCGCACGTACGGCACATATCCAAAGATTCTCGGACAGTTGGTCCGAGACGAGAAGTTGATGCCGCTGGAGCAGGCAATACGGAAGATGACGTCCTTCCCCGCAATGCGGTTCGGGCTTAACGACCGCGGCATCTTGCGCGATGGTATGAAGGCTGATGTGGTTGTCTTCAACCCGTTCACTATCAGCTGTGTTGCGACATTCCCCAATCCCAAACAGTTCCCTCTTGGCCTAAACTACGTGTTTGTGAACGGAACAATGGTAGTCGACAACGGGGAACACACGAATGCAACCCCCGGAGTACCACTAACCATGATGCAACAGTGATGCAGATTGACAGCAGATATCCTATAGCTCTCGAAGCACAAGGAGGACAGACATGATTGACTCAATCGCCAAACTACCACGTGTGCAGTTGGGTTTCTACCCCACTCCACTGACAGACGCGAAGCACCTCTCTGCCGAACTGGGCGGCCCGCGCATCTTCATCAAGAGAGATGACTTGAGCGGCCTTGCAATCGGAGGAAACAAAGCTCGCAAACTGGAGTTCATCCTCGCAGAGGCCAAGAAACAAGGCGCCACCGCGGTGGTCAGCACTGCGAGTGCCCAATCGAATTTCTGCCTGCAACTCGCTGCGGCAGCACGCAAGCTAAACATGAGGAGCAGCTTCGCTCTTCTCAAGGGTATCCACAATGAGACGCAGGGAAACCTCCTTCTTCAGAACATTCTCGACTCGCACATCGAGATTCTGGAAGTTGCGGATATGACCCTCCTGCAGGGGAGCTTCATCTCTGACAAGCTGAACGCAGTAGCCGCCAAGTTGAAGGCCGAAGGAGAGACCCCCTACATAGTCAAGCACACACTCCCCGAGACCCCTGCGATCCTGGGCGTCGTCGGATGGATTACTGCAGCCGAGGAACTCAACCAGCAGTTTGCGGATCTGGGTATCGACCCGGACTACGTTGTGCTCGTCAACGGAGGCGGAGGCACGCAGGCAGGACTGGAGATAGGTTCCAGGTATCTGAACACCCGGTGGAAGGTGATCGGCATCCCTGTCTTGAACAAGGCTCCTGCCGCGCGCAAGGCGGTTGCCGATCAGGCAAATGCCGCATCGGAATACCTGGGACTGGGGGTCACTATCAGTCCTGACGAAGTAGTAGTGCACGACGAGTATATCGGTGAGGGCTACGGCATCCCCACAACTGAGGGCATCAACGCAATAAGACTAATGGCACAGACCGAGGCAATCTTCCTCTGCCCGGTATACACGGGCAAGGGGCTGTCAGGCGTAGTCGACCTCGTCAAGAAAGGACGGTTCACGTCTTCTGACACCATAGTGTTTGTGCACACAGGAGGCATTCCTGCGCTGTTCGCCTATCAGCAGGAAGTGGTGAAGTAAGGAAACCCTCGTCGATGCAATGGCAGGGCGCCCCAATCGATGAGCGACCTTGCGCCAGGCAGACGAATCAACATCCAATAGTCGATGAAGGAGGAGATTCCGATGAAGAAACTGATTGTGAGCGAGAAAGGCCCAACTCCCGCAGGACCCTACAGTCCAGGACTGAGTACAGGCGACTTCGTGTTCGTTTCAGGACAAGGTCCGTTCCATCCCGAGACGAAGGCAATGGGCGATTCCATTGAGGAGCAGACCAAGCAGACACTGGAGAACGTCCAGGCCATTCTGGAGGCGGGCGGCGCAAGTATGGCGGACGTGGTCAAGGTCACTGTGCTAATGACCGACCTTGGTGAGTTCCAGCGCATGAATAAGGTCTATGAGGAGTTCTTCCCCAAGCCCGCTCCTACTAGGACAACGTTCGGCGTTGCACTGGCCGTGCCCAACATGAAGATTGAAATCGATGCGGTTGCCTATGTAGGCAAATAGCAGAGAGACCCAGGGCCGGAAACGCCGACAACGAAGACAGCAAGGAGTACTCCTATGCAATCAGAACTGACCTACCTCGATACTCCGTCTTTGCTCATTGATGAGGAGAAGATGGAGCGCAATCTCAAGGAAATGGCGGATATTGCGACTGACGCAGGTGTCAGGCTCCGGCCTCACGTCAAGACCCACAAGTCGCCCGTCCTGGCACTACGACAGATGGAGTTGGGCGCAGCGGGCATCACCGTTGCGAAGATAGGCGAAGCCGAAGTGATGGCCGATGCAGGCATCAGAGACATCCGCATTGCCTACCCGATTGTGGGTGAGCCGAAGATGGTCCGCCTTGCCAAGCTGATGGAACGCGCGGACGTGTCGATATCCCTCGACAGCGTGGAGGCTGCGCGCGGACTATCGGAGCTGGGCAAGAGCCTGGGAAAGCGCATTCCCATACTGCTGAAGATAAACACGGGTCTCTATAGAGTAGGCACACTGCCTGAAGAGGCCGTGGGAGTGGCCGAAGGCATCCACCCACTTGACGGTGTGAAACTTGTCGGCATCCTAACGCATGAAGGCCAGGTCATGAAGAACAACACACGGGAAGGGGCGAAAGCAAGCGCCCTTGAAGCTGGCCAAGTGATGGTCGACACAGCAGAGAAGCTGAGAAAGGCCGGGTTCGAGATAGATGAAGTGAGCGTGGGTTCAACGCCGACGGCAAGGTTCATCGCGTACGTGCCGGGAGTAACGGAGATTCGACCAGGCACGTACATCTTCAACGACTTCAATGAAATGGCGGTGGGAGTTGCCACCGAAGAAACGTGTTCCCTCACGATTCTCGCAACGGTAGTGAGCATCCCATCGAACGACCGTGCGATACTTGACGCCGGTTCGAAGACACTGACTTCCGACCTTGTGGGGCCTCCTTCGCCAAGAACGGGATATGGTTATGTCAGAAGTCACCCTGAGATAACGATAGCGCGACTGACCGAAGAACACGGCATTCTCTCTCTACCTGACGCAAGAAGCACGTTGAAGATCGGGCAGCAGGTCGAGATTATTCCCAATCACGTCTGCCCGGTAGTCAATCTCGCCGATGTCATGTATCTGATGAAGGACGGTGCCTGCCAAGGACAGATTGAGGTCCTGGCCAGGGGCAAGAACAGATAGGCATTGGCCAACTTGAACAGAGTTCGGTACGACCGCCCGACCTGTTGCGGCACTCGCTCGGAGGCACGGCTTGCCCAATGCTTGCCGTTCATGTCAGAGCCGCCGGTGGGTTGACGTGCTTGGTCATCGAGCAGCGGTCATGGAGGATATCGATGAACATCTACGAGAGGTACGGAGTCAAGTCTGTCATCAACGTTGCTGGTGCAATGACCAGATACGGGGGCACCATCGTTGGTCAGAAGGTGCTCGACGCGATGGAGGAGGCGGCACACTATTCCGTTCCCATGGACAGTCTGCAGGCCGCCGCAAGCACTGTTATCGCCAAAAGGACGCACGCTGAGGCAGGCATCGTCACATGTGGCGCATCACACGCTCTCACACTGGCGACGGCTGCATGTCTCTGTCAGTGGGACGTAGCGCGTATGAACCGCCTACCTCACACTGAGGGCATACCGCACGAGGTGGTCATGCCAATGCGCCACATATCGGGGTATGACCATGCCATTCTTGCCGCGGGCGCGAGGATAGTTCCCGCTGGAGTATTCAACGATACGCCAGAGCCGTTCACCGTGCGCCCGACAGATGCGTCGGAGGTCGCGTCCTGTATCAGCGAGCACACCGCGGCAATTGCCTATGCCCCAGTACCGGGTTCTCATCCTCCTCTACAGCAGATAGTTGACATGGCACACGCTCACGGCCTTCCTGTCATCGTCGATGCGGCCGCAGGAGTGCCCCCTTTAGCGAACTTGCATCAATTCATCGACATGGGCGCCGACCTCGTAGCCATTAGCGGCGGCAAGGGCATCCGGGGGCCTCAGTCGAGCGCCATACTGTGCGGCCGCAGAGACCTGATTGGCTCCGCGCTGCTCCAGATGCTTGACCTGGCGGGCGAGCGTTTCGACGACTGGAATCCCCCTTCCGAACTCATTCCCAAAGAGAAGCTGCGTGGCAAGCCGCTCCACGGCATAGGCCGCAGCGGAAAAGTGACGAAGGAGGCGATTATCGGTCTTCTTGTAGCGCTGGAGTCGTTCTCGGAAGAGGAGTTTGCAGTGCTCTGTGACACGCGTGCGGAGTGGATGCAAGTCATCTTGAAGCGGCTCACGGGTCTGAGAGGAGTACGCGCAAAGCTGGACAACGATGCTGACGGATACTACCCGATGATCGAGGTGTCGATTGACGCCGCGGCAGCCGGCGTAAGCGCTCTGGAGGTCACACGTAGGCTCAGACAACAGGAGCCAAGCATCTACTTCGAAGAGAGCGCGCTCGAGCAGGGCATACTCTACATCGATTCGCTCAACCTGCAGGACCAAGAAACGGCCGAGCTGGTTGGACGCCGATTGCGGGACGCATTCGCAGAGTGATGTGATGGGCCAGAACGTACGCGTCGCGGACAGCGTAACACTGGCTCGGTACTCGATAGAAGATATCCTTGCCCGCAGCCGTTGGGCACGGAGGGGGTATGATGTTTGACTTGCTGATCAGCAATGGATGGGTGCTGGACGGCACCGGAAGTCCAGCCTTTCGAGCGCATATTGCCATACAAGGTACTCGCCTCGCGGTGCTGAGAGGTTCTTTGGAAGACGTCGAGGCATCGGAGACAATCGATGCCACGGGCCTTGTTGTGACGCCAGGGTTCATCGATGCCCATAGTCATTCTGGACTGGTTGCCCTCGCTGAGCCACGAAACGAACCCAAGACCCATCAGGGCGTCACAACCGAGGTGGTAGGTGTCGACGGACTCGGCTACGCTCCACTGTCCAAGGCCAACCTGGTGATGATGCTTGCGCGGAACTCAGGACTCGACGGCTATCCGGATCTGGACTACAACTGGGAGACGATTCCCCAGTACCTTGAGCGATTCCGAAACGCTGTGGCCAACAACGTGGCCTTCCTCATTCCGAACAGTTGCCTTCGGGCTGAGACCGTAGGGTGGGAGAACCGCCCCGCTTCTGCACACGAACTTGAGCGGATGCGCGAGATGATTCGCGAGGGAATGTCTCAAGGTGCGGTAGGAATGTCGACCGGCCTTGCCTACCCGCCTGGCAGCTACGCCAGCACTGATGAACTCGTCGCCCTATGCGAGACCGTCGCCGAATGTGGTGGGGTATACGTGACCCACGTACGCTATGACCTGGGCGACGGCGTCTTCGACGGATTCCGAGAGGCAGTACACATCGGTAGGATGAGCGGCTGCCCTGTCCATTTCTCGCACTACTTCGCCGGATACGCTCTCCGCGGCCAGACACCTCGCATGCTGTCATTCGTGGATAAGGCACGAGCCTCCGGAATCGATCTCACGTTTGATTCCTACCCCTGGGAGGCGGGCAGCACCATGCTGGATATAGCTTGTCCGCAGGAATCCTATTCAGGAGGTCCGCAGCGGTTGCTGGAGAGATTGATGGATCGTGATTGGCGCGAGGCAACGCGGGGAAAGTCGACCAGCGTTCTTGGGCGTGTTGACGAGATGGTCGTGAGTTCAGTCACGACCGAACGCAACAAGTGGTGCGAGGGCCTCACGATTGGGGCCATTGCCGAGAGCCTCGGCGTTGCCCCATGGGATATGATCTGCGACCTGCTAGTGCAGGAGAGGCTCGGCATAGCGTTCTACAACTTCGGCGGCGACATGAAAGACGTCAGCGTGATAATCACCCATCCTGCGCACATGTTCTGCACTGATGGACTACGCATAGGTGGAATGCCCAATCCCCGTACATATGGCACGTATCCCAAGATTCTTGGACAGCTGGTCCGAGACCAGAGAGTCATGCCTATTGAGCAGGCCGTCAGGAAGATGACGTCCTTTCCTGCCCAGAGGTTCGGTCTGCAGGACAGAGGAGTGCTGCGCGACGGGATGAAGGCGGACATTGTCGTCTTTGACCCCTATACGGTGAGCTGTGTAGCCACCTTCCCCGACCCGAAGCGCTTCCCTCTAGGCATCGAACACGTCATCGTCAACGGAAAGCCCATCGTGAGACACGGCGAGCATACTGGTGTACTACCAGGGGAACCGCTTCGCATGCAAACTGGCTCAGCCAGGGCCTGACAACGCGCATAGAGGAAGAACACTTCGATAGGAGGACTACATGAGAACTCAAATGTTCGACCTGACCGAGAAGGTGGCGGTCGTGACCGGAGGCAACAGCGGAATCGGTTGGGGCATGGCCTCGGGTCTGGCGAGCGCCGGTTGCAGCATCGTCATCGCATCCCGCAACGTGAGCAAGAGCGCCGGGGCGGCGCAGGAACTTGCTGAACAGTATGGCGTCAGAACCCACGCAATCGAGTTGGACGTCAGAGACCCCGCAAGTATTGACCAGATGCCCGACAAGGTTCTGGCCGAGTTCGGGCATCTCGACATTCTCGTGAACAACGCCGGCGTGAACTTGAGGAAGCCCCCTCAGGAGTTCTCCGTTGAAGAATGGGATGATATCCAGAACACCAACATCCGCAGTGTCTTCCTGTGCTCCAAGGCGGCGTACCCGATACTGAAGTGTAAGGGTGGCAAGATCATAAATACCGGTTCTCTTACCTCACTCGTTGGGTCTGGCAGGACTTCACCGTACGCCACAAGCAAAGCGGGCGTACTACAATTGACGCGAAGCCTCGCCATCGCGTGGGCACCGGACAACATACAGGTGAACGCTATTCTTCCGGGCTACATAGCCACGCCGCTTATGATTCAGGCCAGGAAAGACTCCCCCGGTCTCGATGAGCACGTCGTGCAGCGCACTCCGGCAGGGCGATGGGGCACCCCCGAAGACATGGCGGGGCCGGCAGTGTTCCTTGCCAGCAAGGCATCGGACTTCGTCACAGGCGAATTCCTGGTAGTCGATGGCGGCTATGTGCAGGGCCTCTTCCTGGTACCCTAGCAGCAGAGCGCCTTTCACTCTGTGGAGAGTACGAGGCTCCTTACCACAAAGTGGAGCCTCCATCCACCAGGATTGTTTGTCCGGTGATGTAGTTGGACGCGTCTGACGCCAGGAAGACCGCTGCTCCCACGTGGTCATCCGGCGCTCCCAATCGGGCCATCGGGATGGAGTTGATAGCCCGTTGCTTGTCCTGTGGATGCTCCTCAAGATAGCGCCGGTTGAAATCCGTCACCGTTGGCCCCGGTGCGACCGCATTCACGTTCACACCGTACTGCGCCCACTCGACTGCGAGAGCCCTTGTAAGATGCGATACGGCAGCTTTCGACACGGCATACACTGACCGCAGCGGCTGGATGACTTGCGACACGTTGGACGAGATATTGACTATCTTGCCGCTTCGCCTCTCAATCATGTGGCGTCCAACGTCCCTGCAACACAGGAATGTGCCCTTCACATTGATATCCATCACCCACTCCCACTCCTCCTCCGTCAGTTCCTCTACTGGCTTGCGCACGATGACTGCCGCGCTATTGACCAGTATGTCGATGTGGCCGTGACGCTCGATGACGGTGTCAACGAGGTGTTGCACAGATGCTCCGTCACCTACGTCGGTGGATATGGCACCCGCAGCAAGTCCCTCATTCAAGAGAAGCTGGGCCGCAGCAACTCCTTGCTCAACACGCCGGTTTGCAATGACAACGTATGCGCCCTGACGTGCAAGGCCCTGCGCAATGCCGAAGCCGATGCCCTGGTTTCCCCCTGTGACAATAGCGGTCTTTCCCGAAAGGTTGAGGATGTTCATTGGTCCCCCCTGTTGATCTCTGCTGAAGCGCCGAAGGGCGGCAGGAGCAGAACGCGCTTTTGGAGGAAATCATAGCAACCTCATACAGACTCCTGTCGGCCCGCGGCCGATTCCATGGCGGTCACACGGCACGTGGTTGTCTGAGCCTGCCGGGAAGGTATGCACCATGAGTACAAACGCAAATGACGTCTGGTTGCCTTTTCCAGGATGGAGGAATCAAGAAGGAGTCTGGGGTGAAAGAGGTTTGACGAGAGAGGTCATCAGTGCAGCCCCTGCGGCGATGACTCCACACGTGGCAAAGGGAACCATGTAGCTTCCAAGCAGGTCATAGCAGTAGCCGGTGAAGACGGGACCAACCGCGCTGCCAACACCCACACTAAACGTAATGGTGCCCAGTATCGCGCCGTGGGCACGCAGTCCAAAGAGTTCGGCGACGATGTGTGAATAGAGCGGGACGATTCCCCCGTATGCGAACCCGAAAGCGAACCCAAAGGCGAAGATGGCCCACGCATCCCCGGCCGCGGCGATCCAGAAGAGGCTACAGGCGAGCAGCACGAACTGAAGGGTCAGTAGTCGCTTCGAGCCGAACCTGTCGGCAAGCATGCCTACACCCACTCTGCCGACAACGCCCATGCCGCCAATGGCAGTCATGATTCCCGCGGCACCGGTTGGAGACATTCCAAGTCCAATCGCGTTGATTACCGAGTGCACCATGATGGACTGAAGAGCAAAACCGAACCCTGCGAACGCGACGACGAGCAGACGAAGTTGTCTCGTACGAATCGCCGACGAGAAGGCCAGATCATGCGCAGCCTTATGTGAAGTCGCCGCGTCATTATCCCCGTCCTCGCCCAAGGGTTGGAGTCCAAGCTGAGCCGGTTCACTCCTCAGGAATTGGGCAGCAACAAGAACCACCACCAAGAGGATTCCCCCCACTACGACGAAGGCAGACCTCCATTCAAGGCTATGAATCAGTGCGTTGGCCAGCGGAGGCATGAACATGGTTCCAAAGCCGGAGCCTGCCATCATCGCTCCAGTCATCACCCCTCGTCGTGCCCGGAACCATCGGGCGATGGTGGACATGAGTGGCACAGGTGCACCACTGAAGCCCGCCGCAATCATCACGCCATAGAGCAAATAGAGATGCAGCACGCTTTGGATCTGCGACATGAGAATGCAGCCCAGGGCGAAGAAGACACTACAGGCACTCAGTATGACGCGGGGCCCGAAGCGGTCGTTGAGTCTTCCCGTTCCAATCGAAAGCAGCCCGTGTACTACCACGTAGGACGAGAAGGCTCCTGATGTCAGTGCCCTACTCCACCCGAACTCCTCTTGCAGCGGCGCAAAGAACACGCTGAAACTGTAGATGGCGCCTGAAGAGACTGCCATGATGACGAAGGCTGCGCCGACCACGACATAGCCGTAGAAGAAGGTCTCCTTGTGGTTGTCGTATGGCATGCTTCCCGCGAGACGCAGACAGCTCGCCTCCAGCTATCTGGAGCCCCGGAGAGCGTCGGCTGTTCAACGAACTGTACGTGGTTGATTGCTTCCCGTCCAGCCGAGCGGAACTCGAGTCGAACTCCTCGCCGTGCGGACTGGTTGCCTTTGATCCTGCGGTCGCGTATTGTCATTGGCATCCTGAAGCCGGGAGGAATCGGCCATGGAGCCCAAGCACGTGCTTCACGAGAACCTCGACACGCCCTGCGTATTGTTGGATCTTGAGCGACTCGAAGCCAACATCAGCGAAATGACGCGGAACGCAGCACGGGCGGGTGTAGCATTGCGCCCACACACAAAGGTGCATCAGTCTGCATGGATAGCCATGCGGCAGGTGGAGGCCGGCGCCTGCGGCATCGAGGTCGGTACCATCGGGCAGGCAGAGATTATGGCCCGTGAGGGACTGCACGATATCGTAGTTGCACACCCGTTTGTCGGTAGCCGAAAGCTTGAGACGCTGAAGCGGATCCTCTCTCATCCCTCCAACAGGCTATGCCTGGTTGTCGACATGATCGAGCAGGCCCGCGGGATTGCAGACGTGGGGCGGGCTGTTGGGCACGATATTCCCTTGCTTCTCAAAGTGGACACGGGTGGCAGCCCACGGTACGGCGTGCCTCCTGGAGAACCGGCCGTCAAGCTTGCCCTTGAACTCACCCGCATGGAGGGCATCCACCTCGTCGGCATCTACGGCCACGAGAAAGGTGCAAAGAACACCGAGGAGGGGCTGCATAGCAAGGCAATTGAGGACGCAAGCATGATGTGTGACACGGCCCGGGCAATCCGCAAGGCCGGCATCGAGATTGACCATGTGTCAGTCGGCGCCTCTCCAACCTACCGCCAGACATGCTCACTTCTTGCGGAGGGCCAATTTCCCGAGATAACCGAGATTCACCCTGGCAACTGCGTGATAGGTGACATCGGCTACATGATGAATGGTGCCAATACAGTGGAGTCATGCGCCGTAACGGTGCTCGCGGCCGTGATGAGCGTGTCTCATGAGGCGTACGCGGTTCTGGATGTCGGAGTCAAGACTCTAGGAGCGGATTCGCTCATTGCCAAGCGGGACACCCCGGGATTCTTCTGGGAAGGCATGCCGTCCTACGGTTTCGTTCGAGGCAGGCCAGACCTGTGGCTGGGCAAGCTCCACGCAGAGAGTAGCTGTATACACTACACCGATCCGCACGAGAAGCTTGAGCTAGGCGAGCGTATCGAGATAGTGCCAAACAATGCGACCCTCGTCATCAACCTGCATAGCGAGTTGCAGGGCATCCGCGACGGCATGCTCGAATGTGTGGTCCCTGTAACAGGCCGCGGTGTGGGAAGCTAGTAGGCAGTGATTTGCGGGCTTGTCTCTCGCGCTGGAGCCAGGCAACCTTTCTGCCAATCTCCAGGAGTACAATGGGCGCTGTTCGCAATCATCTGACTGATCCAAATACGGATAGAAGGGAGAAGGAGAAACGAAATGGGTGCTGAAGCCAGACTGGTAGAACTAGGGCTCAAACTTCCTGAACAGCCGAAGCCCGTCGCGAACTACGTTCCAGCCGTACGGGTGGGCAATCTGCTATTCGTGTCCGGCCATGGTCCCTACAATGACGGGAAGACCAAGACTGAGGGCAAACTCGGCCGCGAACTGACGGTTGACGAGGGATATCAGGTCGCACGAAACGTTGCGATGAATTGCCTTGCATCGATCAGGGTGGAACTCGGGAGCCTGGACCGGGTCAAACGTTTCGTCAAGCTGCTCGGCATGGTCAACTGCACGGAGGATTTCCGGGAACCGCCCAAGGTCATCAACG
>Ga0272441_10003527_pt1 | contig 29615 bp, 25 predicted proteins | sample SSMProp6N_FD_193582 | JGI IMG/M metagenome (GOLD analysis project Ga0272441, IMG submission 193582) | Marine sediment archaeal communities from Little Sippewissett salt marsh, Falmouth, MA, United States - SSM-Prop-6N | ecosystem: Environmental > Aquatic > Marine > Wetlands > Sediment ... | reverse complement strand
GGCAGGGTTCGGCAAGGCCTTCTGGACGGTACTGGACGCCAACATCACCACCTTTATCGCCGCCATCGCCCTTTCCCAGCTGGGAAAAGGGCCCATCCAGGGCTTCGCGGTGACCCTCTCGATAGGCGTGGTTTCCTCCATGTTCACGGCCCTGTTCGTGTCGCGTCTAATCTTTGATTTTGCCACCGATGTCCTGCGTGTAAAGAAGCTCAGCATCAGTTGGCGGAGGCAGCCCAGATGAAAAGAGTCATACAGTTCACCAAACTACGCTTCCTGATGATTATTCTCTCCCTGCTGCTCATTATCGGAGGAGCCATGGGCTACTTCCTGCGGGGAGGGTTCAACCTCGGCATCGATTTCACCGCCGGCCTGACCGAGCAGATCCAGATTACCCCGGGAACGGCCGAGGCTTCCATCGAGCAGGTGCGCTCGAGCCTGGCGGATCTCGGGGATTTCGACCTCCAGGTGGTGGGCAACCCGGACAACCAGGAGTTTATCGTCAAGGTGCGCGCCCCCTCCGACGACAAGAGTTTTCAGGAGCGCATGGAGCGGCAGATCTTTACGCTTTTGGCCGCTGCTTTCGACGCCGAGAACGTGCAGGTGAAGCAGAGCGACTTCATCGGGCCCCGCTATTCCAAGGACCTGGCGGTCCAGACGGTCTCCATCGTTCTGGTCGCGCTGGTGCTGATCCTCCTCTACACCGCCTTCCGCTTCAAGCTCACCTTCGCCGTGGCTGCGGTCATCTGTCTGATCCACGACGTGCTGGTGATGATGGGGGTGCTGGCGGTCTTTCAGCTGGAGGTGACCACCACCACGGTGGCGGCGATTCTGACCATCATTGGCTACTCTTTGAACGATACCATCGTAATCTTCGACCGGATCCGGGAAAATCAGGGCCTGCTCCGGGATGCGGAGTTCGGGTTGATTGTCAACACCAGCATCACCCAGTCCTTGAGCCGAACCTTGCTGACCTCGCTGACCACCCTCTTTGCGGTGGTGGCCATCTATATTTTCGCCACTTCCTCCATCAGGGATTTCGGCCTCAACCTGATCATCGGGGTTGTGGTGGGTACCTATTCGACCATCTTCATCGCCTCGCCCATCGTACTGGGCTGGCAGCGCAGCATCAGTAAACGCCGTAGGCGCCGGGACGTGCAGCGCTACGGACGGGGAACCTCCTCACTGCCCCATGCCGCCGCCGCGGCCTCCGGGGACGCCGCGGGAGTACCCGCGGGAGGACCGGCGAAAGGATTGCCTTCCGAAGGTGCCCGTGGTGCCGAAGGTGCCCGTGGTGCCGAAGGTGCCCGTGGTGCCGAAAGTGCCGAGAGCGAGACCAGGGCCCGGGTAGCCGTTACACGTACCCAGCCCAGCCGGCACAAATCGAGCGGGAAGAAGAAGAAAAAGAAGAAAAAGTGACGCCTGCATGAACATCCTCGCCATCGCCGATATCCACGGCGCTGTCAGCCAGGTCCGCACGGTCCTGGCCCGCGAGGAACAGTTCGACCTGGTATTAATCGCCGGAGACCTCACCCACTGCGGCACCTCCGCTGATGCGGAAGCCGTGCTCGCCCCTTTGCTGGCGGCCGGAAAGCCGCTTTTTGCCGTGCCCGGCAACATGGACCCCCCAGGTGCGACGGCCGCCCTGGAGGCGTGCGGCGTCAGTTTGCACGGCCGGGGGCGACGGCTCGGCGATCTCGGCCTCATGGGAGCGGGGGGAAGCGGAGTGAGCCCCTTCGGAACCCCCTTCGAGCTGGCCGACAACGAGACGTCCCGCCTGCTGGAGGCGGGCTGGAACCGGATCGCATCAAGCCTCCGCAAGATACTTGTCTGCCATGCCCCCCCGTCACGCACCGAACTGGACCGCGGCTTTCTGGGCAAGCATATCGGCTCACCTGTGATCCGGGCTTTCCTGGAAACCCACGCCCTGGACCTGGTCGTGTGCGGGCATGTCCACGAATCCCCCGGGGAGGATGTTTTGAACGGCGCAAGATGCGTGAACGTGGGGCCTTTAAAACAGGGGCGATACTGCTTGATAGAACTCGCGGAAGGACTTATAAAGGTGAGAGGGAGGAAACTATGAACCAAAAAGGCATCAATGCTGCGGCCGTGGCGGTCAGAACCCTGACCATGGACGCTGTCCAGAAGGCCAACTCCGGGCACCCCGGCATGCCGCTGGGATGCGCCGAGCTGGGCTCGCTGATATTCGGGGAAATACTGCGCCACAATCCCGCCGATCCTGGCTGGGCGAACCGGGATCGTTTCGTGCTTTCCGCCGGGCACGGGAGCATGCTGCTTTATGCCCTGCTTCACCTGTCCGGCTACGACCTCTCATTAGAGGAGCTGATGGACTTCCGCCAGCTGGGCTCGCGCACACCGGGACACCCCGAGTACGGGATTACCCCGGGCGTGGAGACCACCACCGGTCCCCTGGGCCAGGGCATCTCCAATGCGGTGGGCCTGGCCATGGCGGAGCGCATGCTGGCCGCGCGCTTCAATACCGCAAAACACGCCGTGGTCGACCACCGCACCTATGTGCTGGCCGGAGACGGAGACCTGATGGAGGGTGTGAGCTCCGAGGCCTGCTCCCTGGCGGGCCACCTGGGACTGGGAAAGCTGATTGTTTTCTACGATTCCAACCGCATTACCATCGAAGGCTCCACCAACCTGGCCTTCAGCGAGGACGTGCTCGCCCGCTTCGCGGCCTACAACTGGCAGACCCTGAGCGCAGACGCCTACGACCTGCAGGGGATAATGGCCTGCACCGAAGAGGCTGTGAAGGAGAGCAAGCGCCCGACTCTGATCCTGCTGAAATCGGAAATCGCCAGGGGCGCCGCCACCATGGCGGGCTCCCACAAGACCCACGGGGCGCCCCTGGGGGAAGAGGAGGTGCGGCGCACCAAGGAGGCCATGGGTGTGCCCGGGGACAGCAGCTTCTATATCCCTGAAGAGGCGAAAGAGTACTTCGCCGCCCGGCGCAAGCAGTGGGCGGAGAACCAGGCGCAGTGGCAGCGGCTCTTCACCGACTGGGGGAAGGAGAATCCCGATCTGCTGGCCGAATATGAGCGCTGGTTCACCGCTCCAAAGCTGGACCCGGACAAACCGCTGGTCAAGTACGAGGCCGGCTCCAGCCTGGCCACCCGCCAGGCCGGCGGACAGGTGCTGAACGCCCTGGCGGCCAGGTTTCCGAACCTGGTAGGCGGCTCCGCGGACCTGGGCCCTTCCAATGCCACCGAAATCAAGGCGGGGGGGAGCTTTCAGAAGGGCACTCCCGCGGGCCGGAATCTACATTTCGGCGTGCGGGAGCACGGCATGGGGGCGATTCTCAACGGCCTGGCTTTGCACGGCGGCCTCAAGGTCTTCGGCGCCACCTTCCTGGTGTTTTCCGACTACATGCGGCCCGCCATCCGCCTGGCCGCCCTCATGAAGCTGCCGGTGGTCTACGTGTTCACCCACGATTCGGTGTTCGTGGGTGAGGACGGACCCACCCACCAGCCCATTGAGCAGCTGGCGGCCTTGCGGGTCATACCCAACCTCTGGGTGCTGCGGCCCGGGGACGCCGAGGAGACCGAGGCCGCCTGGCGGCTGGCCGCGGAACGCACCGACGGCCCGGTGGCGCTGGTTTTGAGCCGGCAGGCCCTGCCGGTGTATGCCAAGCATGACGAAGACTGGCGGCGCAGCATCGCCCGGGGCGCCTATCTGGCTGCGGATTCTCAAAGTGTGCCGGAGACCGTGCTTTTGGCCACCGGCAGCGAGGTGAGCCTGGCCCTGGAGGTGCGAGAGCTTTTGGGCGCCGAAAAAGTGCGGGTCGTGTCCGTCCTGTCCCGGGAGCTCTTCATGACCGCCGGCGAGGACTACCGGGCAAACCTGCTGCCGCCGGGGGTGCGGCGGGTGGCCCTGGAGGCCGGCGTGGCCTTCGGCTGGCATGAGTTCTGCGGGCCCGACGATATGATCGTTTCCATAGACCGCTTCGGGGAATCCGGGCCGCCGCTCCGGGTGGCCGCCGCCCTAAATCTGTCCGCGGAAGCGATCGCGGCCAGGGTGCGCGGAAATGGCTGAGGAAGGCTGGCCGGGTTTTTTCTCTTCCCTGGGTGAAGCCCTGGCCGCCTGCGGCGGTGTGGGCGAGGCTGCCGAGAAGGGCCTGGCGGCCATGGTTTCCGGATTCGGGGCTCGGGGCGGGCTGCTTTTACTCAGGCAGTCGGGCGGTGAATCCTTAAGCGTCCGGGCCGCCTGCGGCCCGGATTCGGCGGAGCTGCGGGCACGTACTTTGCCGGCGGACCAGGCCGCGGAGCTGCTCGAGGCCGACAAGCCCCTGGTCTTCGCCGCCGGTTCCGGCGGCAAACCCTCCCTGCCCGCGGTCCTGAAGCCGCTGGTGGGCGAACAGGACGGCGCCTTCGTTTCAGCTCCCCTCAAGGGAAGGAAGCGGGTATTCGGTCTCGTTCTGCTGGCCCTGAACCAAAGCGCCGGCGGGGAAGCCGGGGGGTGGGGCGAGGCGGAGTGCGCGGTCCTGGGCGCCGCCGCTCTCTACACCGCCCAGGTGATCGAGAAGCTCTGCTACCTGCGCCTGGGACGGCGTCTGGCCAGCATCGATCCCCTGACCGGCGTCCGGGGCAGGCGTAATCTGGAGAAGACCCTGGCCGCCGAGATCGACCGCTGCAAGCGCTACAAGACCCCGCTATCGGTGCTCTGGATAGAGCTGGACGATTTCAAACGCATTACCGACACCTTCGGCCACGCCGCGGCCGACAAGATCCTGGTGGAAGCGGCCCGTATCCTGGAAAACAACATCCGCAATGTGGATACCCTGGCCCGCTACGGCGGGGACGAGTTCGTGATTTTGCTGCCCAACACCAGCCGGGAGAACGCCCAGATCGTCCGCCAGCGCATTCTCACGGACATGGAAGCCTACAACACCGCCAAGCAGAAGCTGCCCTTCCAGATGAGCGTGGGCCTGCACACTGCCGGACCCGAAGGTGTGGAGGATATCCTCACCTATTCGGACCTGGATCTCAAGCGGCGGCGCTACCGCTCGGAAGAGCTGGACCTGGAGAACCTGGAGATCCACCTGGACGAAATGGAGATGGAAGAGCCGGACTAGGAAGGAAAGCCGGCCGGTTTCCTGGTTCCGCGGTTGCAGCGTCCGCGGCGTCTTATCCGCACTCCCGCTTCCGCGATGCCCTGCCTAGAGGTGCTTACGAAAAAAACTTAGCTGGTCGTTTACACTTTTCTCGAAGTTCTCGCCCGTGTAGATATCGAAATGGTCGATGGGATAGCGGATGACCTCCCCGCGGCTGCCCAGCAGCGCGGCGGCGCGGTTCACCAGGGCCGGAGGCGTGGCGATGTCCTGCTCGCAGACCTGCAGCAACAGCGGGCAGCGTACGCCGGCAACGTACTTGACCGGCTTGTATTTGTCCATGCGGATAAGGATGCGGGCGCAGATCTCGTTGCGGAAATCGGCGGGGGCCAGGCTGGAAAAGGCGCGATAGGCGCCGGCATCGGCCATGACGGCCAGGCTGCCCGGCGGAGCCGCCAGCGGTATCCGGTGGGGCGGCAGGCCCAGCCAGGACCTGACCAGATCCCGCAGGGCATGGCCGAAGGTCAGGCGCAGGGCTGTACCGAGGCCGAGCCTGTGCAGCATTTCCCGCCTTCCCGCCTCGCCGTCCAGCAGGGGGACCTGGGCGCAGACGCAGGCAATGGCGTGGTCCCCGGCCGCGGCCGCGATCACGTGCCCGCCGCTCAGGGAGGTGCCCCAGAGGGCGATCCGCCGGGAATCGATTTCCGCGCGGCTGCGGGCATAGGCGATCGCCGCGGCGTAGTCCTGCTGCTGGCAGGGTATCCACACCAGCTGCCTCGGCTCACCGCCGCTTTCCCCCAAATGCCGGAAGTCGAAGGCCAGTACGGCGAAGCCGGCCTCCTGGAAACACAGCGCATAGTTGTCCAAACCCATGGCCCGGGTGGCGCCCAGCCCGTGCGCCATGACAATGCAGGGAACAGCTGCCGGCGGTTTTACAGGCAGGTATAGCCAGCCGCTCAGCATCGTGCCTTTGACCTCGAAGCGGACATTTTCCCGGAATCCGGTTCGCCCGCCAGCTTCCCGGGGCGCCGGTTGCTGCCCCGCCCCCAGGGGCTGCCGGGGGACCTTGAAGCCGGGTACAACCGCCACCGCGATCATATAGAGGGCATAGGCTGCGATCAGACCGGCCAATCCCAAACCGATATAGGAAAGAATCGTCAACAGCAGCATCTCCGCACCTCCTTGCGGGCCGGCAGCCTGTAGCGGAAAGCACTGTCTTCAGTATAACATACGGAGCGCCGGTGATTGTGCTAGGCGATTGTGCTAAAGGAAGCCCGGCGCTATACTGCCCGGGGAGGCGCTGTCGATGCCCCACAAGATGCAATTTTTTGCCACCTGCGTCCGCTACCTGGAGACCCTGCTCGTCGATGAGCTGCGCGCACTGGGCGCCGGGGAATTGCGGGAAACCCGGGCCGGCGTGGATTTCACCGGCACCCTGGAGACGGCCTACAGGGCCTGCCTGTGGTCGCGCACGGCAAGCCGCGTTCTGCTGCCCTTGCAGAGCTTCAGCGTCGCCTCCCCTCAAGATCTTTATGCCCGGGCCGCCACAGTGCCCTGGTCGGAGCATATGTCGGCGGACCATACCCTGGCTGTGGACTGCTCCCTCTCCGGGCCGGTTATCCGCCACAGTCTCTATGCCGCCCAGCGCGTCAAGGACGCGGTGGCGGACCATTTCCGTGCTTTGTACGGCCGCCGGCCCTCCGTCTCTCATGACTCTCCGGACATCCGGCTCAACCTGCACGTACAGGGGAAAGAGGCGGTCTTGAGCCTGGATCTGAGCGGCGACAGCCTCCACCGCCGTGCCTATCGCAGACAGGCCGGCGAAGCGCCCCTGAAGGAGAACGTGGCCGCCGCTGTGCTGCTTCGCGCCCGCTGGCTGGAGACCGCCGCGGCGGGGGGCGCCCTGGTGGATCCCATGTGCGGTTCCGGAACCCTGTGCATCGAGGCGGCGCTGATGGCCGCAGACTGCCCGCCGGCGCTGCTGCGAAAGCGCTACGGCTTTTCGGCGTGGAAAGGGCACGACGCCGCTGTCTGGGAGCGCCTGCTCCGGGAGGGGCAAGAACGCTTCGAGGCGGGCAGGCAAAGCCTGCCGCCCATCGAGGGCTGGGACCGCGACAGCCGGGCCGTGGCCGCGGCGCGGGCGAATGTCCGCCGGGCCGGCCTGGAAGGCCTGGTGCGGATCGAGCGCCGGGAGCTGGAGGACGCCCGGCCGCCCCGCGCCGCCGGCAGCCGCGGGCTGGTGGCGGTGAACCCGCCCTACGGGGAGCGTTTGGAGGCGGGTTCGGACCTGCCGGCCCTCTACCGGGCCCTGGGGCGCATTCTCAAGGAACGCTTCGCCGGCTGGCAGGCCGCTGTGCTCACCGGGCACCTGGAACTGGCCAAGAGCATCGGCCTGCGGGCCTCGCGGCGCAACACCCTCTACAACGGGACCATCAAGTGCGTGCTGGTCCATATCAGCGTGGACGCGGACAACCGCCTGGCCGATCCGGAGGGCGCCACCTCCCCCGACCCTACCGCCGCCATCCCCGCCACCACAAAGGACGTTTTTCCCACAGCCGCGGGAGCAGAAATGTTCGTCAACCGCCTGCGCCGCAACCGCCGCCTGCTGCGGCGCTGGCTGCGCAAAGAGGGGATTTCCTGCTACCGCCTCTACGACGCGGACTGCCCGGAGTATGCCGTGGCCATCGACGTTTACGAGGATCGCTGGGTCCACCTGCAGGAATACGCGCCCCCGGACACGGTGGATTCCGGGGCCGCGGAAAAGCGGCGTGCGGAGATCCTGCGCCTGGTGCCGGAAGTACTGGAAATCGACCCGGGCAATGTCTACTTCAAGACCCGCCGCCGCCAGCGGGGAAAAAGCCAGTATACCCGGCTGCAGCGGAGCGGCACTTTCGAAGAGGTGCGGGAGGCGGACTGCCGCTTCCTGGTTAATTTCAGCGACACCCTGGACACCGGGCTTTTCCTGGACCACCGCCTCACCCGGCAGCTGATCCGGGAGCAGGCCCCGGGGAGAAGCTTCCTCAACCTGTTCTGCTACACCGGGACGGCCACGGTCTCAGCGGCCCGGGGGGGCGCGCCGGCGAGCGTTTCGGTGGACAGCTCGGCGGCCTACCTGGAGTGGGCCCGCAAAAACCTGGAGCGGAACGAAATCAGCGGGGAGGCGCACCGCCTGGTGCGGGCGGACTGCCTGGAGTGGCTGCGCAACGATAGGGGCAGCTACGGCCTGATCTTTTTGGATCCGCCCACCTTCTCCAATTCGCGCAGCGGCCGCCGGCGGGATTTCGACGTGCAGAGCGGCCATCCCGAGCTGATCAAACTGGCCGCGGCGCTCCTGGCGCCTGAGGGTGTGCTGATTTTTTCCTGCAACTACCGCAAGTTCAGGCTCGACATCAAGGCACTGGCGGGCCTGCAGGTGGAGGATCTTACCGAGGCCACCCGGCCCAGGGATTTCTCCCGCCGCCGGCCTCATGTCTGCTACAAGATCACTTCATCCCCAGTTCCGGCATCAACAGGTCGGGAATAAAGGTCGAGAAAAAGGGCACGAAGGTGATCAACAGCAGTACGCAGATCATCATGATATAGAAGGGAAGGAGGGCCTTCGCCGCCTTCTCGATGGGGATCTTGCCCACCGCGCTGCCCACGAACAGAGCCGAGCCCACCGGGGGTGTGCAGAGACCGATACCCAGGTTCAAGAGCATCATAATGCCGAACTGGATGGGGCTCATACCCAGGGCGGTGACCACCACGGGGTAGAGGATGGGGGCGCAGATAAGGATCAAGGGCGCCATGTCCATGATGCAGCCCAACAGGATCAGCAGCACGTTGATCAAGAGCAGCAGGACCACCCGGTTGCCGGACAGCGTTAAAAGCGCCTGGGTGGCCAGGGCGGGCACCTTGAGAAAGGCCAGGAAGTAGCCGAAGGCGCTGGCCGCGGCGATCAGGCTCATGACGATGGCCAGGGTCTTGAGCCCCTCGTAGAGGATCTTGATGAACAGGCGGAAGGTCATGGTCTGGTAGATGAAGATAGTCACCAGGAGGGCGTAGACGCAGGCGATGGCCGCCGACTCGGTGGCGGTGAACACCCCGAAGATGACCCCGCCGATGATGATCACGAAGGTGAACAGGCCGATGACCGCGTCCCTGGTGATGTTCAAGGCTTCTTTGAGGGAGTAGCGCTTCTCCTTGGGATAGCCCTTTTTGACGGCGATGATGTAGCTGATGATCATCAGGAAGAGCCCCAGCAAGATGCCCGGGATGAAGCCGCCGAGAAAGAGGCGCCCCACGGACACCGCCCCGCCCACGGCGAAGGCGTAGATGATCATATTGTGGCTGGGGGGGATGATGATCCCCTGGCAGGCGGAGCTCACGGTCACAGCCACCGAGTAGTCGGTGTCGTAGCCCTTCTTTTCCATCATGGGAATGAGCATCACCCCGATGGAGCTGACGTCTGCCACCGCGGAGCCGGAGATGCCCCCGAAGAACATGCTGGCCAGCACATTGACCTGGGCCAGGCCCCCGCGGACGCTGCCGACGATGATGTTTGAGAAGCTGATGATCCGGTTGGTGATGCCGCCGTAGGCCATGATGCCCCCGGCCAGGATAAAGAAGGGGATGGCCAGCAGGGAAAAGTTCTGCACGCCGACGGACAGCTTCTGCACTACCACCATCAGGGGCGTGTTCAGGTACCAGCCCGTGGCGATGGAGCTGACGATCAACGAAAAGGTTATCGGTACTCTTAATATGAGCAGGAGGGCGAAGGTTCCTATCAGGATGCTGATGGCGGTGATGTCTGCTTGCATGCTCATTCCCCCCCGTTGTCGGTGCCGATGATGCGGTCGATATACTTTTCGTCCTTGGGTACCCTGAAGATATAGAGCACCGAGATGAAGATGATCAGCGCCCCGGCCACGGGCAGAACGATATACTGCAGGCTGGAGGGCCAGCGGGTGGCGGGTAGTATCACGTCGAACTTGTTCTGCACGCCCACCAGGTAGATGCCGAAATAGACCAGCGCGCCGCCGATAAAGATGTTGCAGAGGTATTTGAGATTGGTAAGAGACCTGTTTATCAAGGGGGGAAGCCTGCGGGGCAGAACATTGATATTGATATGCAGATCCTCCTCCACGCCCACGGCCATGCCCAGGAACACGAAGGCGGGGATGAGGATCCGGGAAGCCACTTCTTCGGACCAGCTGATGCCGGAGTTGAACACGTAGCGCAGCACCACGTGCACGAAAATAATGACCACCAGGGCGACCAGGAAGACCATGGCCGCGAAAACCGACGCGAGATGGGCGATATTCAACGCCCGCTTGATTCTTTTCATCTTCCCCCTCCATCAGGAAAGGGAGGAGAGCCGGCGGGCCCTCCTCCCCTTGGCTGTTGATGCTCAGCTGTTATTTGACGGCGCGGATCTCCTCGACCACGGCCTTGAGCTCCGCCGAGAGCTCGTCGTACATGGGCTGCACGGTGGCCTGCCAGGCGGAGTTGTCCGCGAGCTCGGTGATGGTACAGCCTGCGGCCTCGACCTTCTTGCGGGACACCCCCACTTTTTCCGCCCAGAGCTTCTTCTGGTATTCTACGGAGTCCTTGGCCGCCTGCCGGATGATCTCCTGGTCTTCCGGGGAGAGCTTGTCGAAGACGATCTTGCTGGCCACCAGGATCTCGGGAACCCGGGTGTGGGAATCCATGACATAGTGCTTGGCGACTTCGTAGTGCCCGGTGGTGTCATAGCTGGGGAAGTTGTTCTCGGCACCGTCGATCACACCGGTCTGCAGGGCTGAGTAAACCTCGCCGAAGGGCATGGGCTGGGCCACGGCGCCGAAGGATTCCACCAGGCCGACCATCAGCGGGCTCTGCTGCACCCGGATCTTCAGGCCCTTGAGGTCCCCGGGCACCTTGACCGGGGTCTTGGTGTAGAAGCTCCGTTGACCGCCGTCGTAGTAGCAGAGGCCCACGAAGTTGGCGGAGGCCACGGAGTCCAGGAAGCGTTGCCCGATGCTGCCGTTCAATACCTTCCACATGTGGTCGGCGTTCCGGTACAGGTAGGGCATCTGCAGGGCGTCAAAGGGTGCGTAGAAGGCGGCCAGGGGGGAGATGCTTACCCGGGTGAACTCGACGGCCCCGATCTGGACCTGCTCGATTACCGCTTTCTCCTCACCGAGTTGCTTGGCCGGAAATACTTCGATGACGATCCTGCCGTTGGTGCGCTCTTTCACCAGGTCGGCGAATTTCTGGTCCCCCTGGGTGGTGGGATAATCCGCCGCATGCGTTTCTCCCAGCTTCATGACCATGGGTTTGGCCATCTCCTCTTCTTCCGCCCCTTTGGCGAAAGCCGTTGCTGAGAGTACAAGGCCCAGTGCCAGAACGAGCAACAGTAACTTTTTCATACAACTCCTCCTTTTGTTTTTTCAAACTAAGTTTAATCTGTTGAGGCGGGGAAAACAAATTTTTATGGCTCCCCTCCCGGGGGAGAGGAGGGTGGAGGAGCCGCTCAGCTGCGGCCGTACAATGGACCGTAGGCGGCGCAGGCCCGGAAATCGGCGCCTTCGCTTTCCATGCCGAAAGCGCTCCAGGCGCTGGGCCGGAAGATCTGTTTTTCCGGAACATTGTGCAGGCAGACCGGAATGCGCAGTATGGCGGCCAGGGTGATCAGGTCCGCCCCGATGTGGCCGCAGCTCACCGCTCCGTGGTTGGCGCCCCAGGCGGCCATCACCGAGTACACGTCCCGGAAGGCGCCCCTGCCGGTCAGCCGGGGGGCGAACCAGGTGGTGGGCCAGGTGGGATTGGTGCGCCGGTCCAGGGTGTCGTGGATCTCCTCGGACAGGGTGACGGTCTCGCCCTCGGCGATCTGGAGCACCGGGCCCAGCCCCTTGATCAAATTGATCCTGGACATGGTGACCGGCATACCGCCGCGGGTGAGAAAATCGCTTGACCAGCCCCCGCCCCGGAAATAGCCGGCATCGGCGGCGCAGAAACGGGTGGCCGCCAGGCAGCGGGAAACCTCCTCACCTGTAATCTCCCAAAAGGGCTTCATTGCCGGGCGCCCGTCCTTCATCTGCTCGCCGGTGGCATCCAGGGTGGTGGACCCCGAGTTGATCAGGTGGATCAGCCCCCCCGCCGCCGCGCCGTCGAGCTTCTTCCCGGTCACCCGCTGGATGGCCTCGGGGCTCCAGTAGGTGCGTACGTCGGAGAAGATCTGGCTGGTGTTGGTCAAAAGATGCCCGAAAAGCATGGCCGCGCCGTTGAGGCTGTCGTTCTCGGTGGCGAACACGAAGGCCTCCCGCAGGCCGTTCCAGTCAAAGGAGGAGTTGAGCACGGTTTCCATGAAATCGCCATTGGGGAAGTGGTCCGTCCACTGACGCTGGCCCTGGAAGCCGCCGGCCATGGCGTTGTGCCCCAGCGCCTCCTCGCCGAAGCCCAAATCGGCCAGCACCGGGTTGCCGATCATCAGGTCCCGGGCGATCAGCGCCATCTTGACTGCGAACTCCCAGTCCGTGTCTTTTTGGCTGCGGGAGCGCTGTTTGCCCGGGGGATTGGGGTCCTCCCCCTCCAGGCAGTGGGCGCGAACCCAGGCCAGGGCGCGCCGGTATTCCTGGGGATCGTAGATCTTTTCCTCGATCCGGCGGCTGAACTCGGACATGTCGATGGTTTCGTTGCGCATGCCCAGTGTGTCCTGGAAGAACTCCTCGCTGACGATGGAGCCGGCGATGCCCATGGATACCCCGCCCATGGCCAGGTAGGACTTACCCCGCATGGCGGCCGCCGCCAGCCCCGCCCGGGCGAAGCGCAGCAGCTCGTCCCGGACATCCCCGGGGATGCTGGCATCATTGCTGTCCTGCACCTCCCGGCCGTAGATGCCGAAGGCCGGCAGCCCCTTCTGGTTGTGCGCCGCCAGCACGGCGGCCAGGTAGACCGCCCCCGGCCGCTCCGTGCCATTGAAGCCCCAGACCGCCTTGGGCAGGAAGCTGTCCATGTCCATGGTCTCGGAGCCGTAGCACCAGCAGGGCGTGACGGTCAGGGACACGCCCACGCCCTCCCGGGCGAATTTTTCGGCGCACATGGCCGCTTCGGCCGCGCCGCCGATGGCCCGGTCGGCGGTTACGCACTCCACTGTACTTCCGTCGGCGTGCCTGAGGTTCTCGGAGAAGAGGCGGGCGGCGGAAGCGGCCATCTCCATGGTCTGGTTTTCCAGGCTCTCGCGCACGCCCCCGAGCCTGCCGTCGATGGCCGGCCGGATGCCGATCTTGGGAGGGTCTCCCTGGTACCTGCGGGCGCCGAGATGGATTTTGAGCTCTTCCTGCTTCATACTCTCCTCCTAATCCGGGGGCGTCAGCTTTCCGGCTCCACCCGGCGGCGATGGTCTTTGAGCCGGGAGCGGCGGGACTTGGCCTCCAGGCGACGGCGGACGGCGGCCGCGGCCGGGCGGGTGGGGCGGCGGCTTCTCGGGGGCAGGGCGGCCTGGCGGATCAGGGCGGTCAGCCGCTGGAGAGCTTCCCGGCGGTTGCGTTCCTGGCTGCGGAAGCGCCTCGCGGTGATAACCAACACCCCCTCCCGGGTCAGGCGTCCGCCCGCCAGGTGCAGGAGGCGGCTGCGCACAGCTTCGGGCAGGGAGGAAGAGTTCCGGACGTCGAAACGCAGGCGCACCGAGGTCTCCACCTTGTTGACGTTCTGGCCCCCCGGGCCGGGGGAGCGGGTGAAGCTGAGCGCAATCTCCTCCTCGTCGATGGCCAGCTCCGGCGTAATCTCGATTTTCACGGTACCAGTTTAGCACTGTTTTCCCGGCCGCCGTAAGGGGGAAAGCCGCTCTGATTTTTCTTTGCTTTTGCCTGTTCGAGAAGGTTAGAATTTCCGGTATGAAACATATCAGACGATTCCTTGCCCTGGCCGTCCTGCTCGGCCAGGCCGCGCTGCTGCCGGCGGACATTCATCGGCAGGTTTTTCAGCTGCTCACCTCCTTGTCCGGGCAATACCGGGAGATGCGGGGGGAACTCGCATTTAAAGAGACGGTAGCCATCCTGCCCTTGGCCGAGGAGAGCGCCTCGATCAGGAAGTATGAGCTGGCCGCGGTGGTGGAATCCCTGATCGTCAAGGAGATGTCCCGCTCCGCCTACTTCGTGCTGGTGGAGCGGCGGGAGCTGGAGCGGGTGCTCAGGGAGGTCGAGCTGTCCCTCTCCGACCTGGCCGCCGGGCCGCCCCCTGCCGGGCTGGGTGAGCTGACGCCCGCCACGCTGCTTTTAGCGGGAAGCATCACCGAGGCCGGCCGGGAGCTGGTGATCAGCGCCCGGCTGATCGAGACCGCCGGGGGCACCGTGCTGGCGGCAGAGTCCGTATCCGTACCCCGGGAGGAGCTGATCGAGGAGGCTAGAACGGGGGCCTACAGCTACGTGGCCCGCCACGGCCTGGGTTTTCAAGTGGAGCTCGGCGCACTATTCCCCCTGGCGGGGGTGCCGCGGCTGAGCGAGTTCGAAGAATACCCGGCCATGGCCGACCTGGCCGCGGGGGTCTCCTACCGTCCCGCCCGCTGGCTCCAGCTGCGGGCCGGCATGCACACAACCTGGACGGAGATGCAGATGGGCACCTTCGACCCCGGGTCCGCGGAGTACGGCAACACCACCGTACTGGCGGACTACGCAGGTGGAGGCGGCACTGCCACCCCCAAGTACGCCTGCGAGTGCAGCCGGAACTACCTGCAGGCCGAGGCCGCTTTCGTGTTCAGCCCCAGCCGCCGGGTCGCCCTCTCGGCCGGTGGGGGCGGCATCTTCGGCCTCTGGAGCGCCATGGTCGAGCTGGGCGATCTGCCTGTGTATGTGGGACCTTATTTGAGCGGTCTGCCGCAATTTCCAGCTGATTCAACGTACTACGTCCTCAAGAGCGTGATCCTGCGCTCCACCAATGCCCTGCTGTTGGGTCTGGTTGCCTCGCTGCGGGCCGAGCTTTTTCTCTCGCCCCGCTTCCTGGTCTACGCCAATGCGCATGTGCAGAAGCTCTTCGCCTCCGAGCCCTTCTCCTACACCTACGGGGGCAGCCGCGGGGATACCAATGACCCGGCCGGATTCGTGGAGCTCTCCGGCTGGCAGCCCAACCTCACTCCCTGGGGAGACGAGCTGGGCTTCGATACCCTCAGTGTCGGAGTCGCCGCCGGGCTCTCCCTCAGTTTTTAGCCCGCCGCCGGGTTGACAGGTACAGGTAAAATCGCTACACATTGGTATCTATAGCCGCTAAAACCTACAGTAATGTAGGAAAATTGCGGCCGCCGGAGGAACCCCAGTTATGGAAGCCACGGGAAAAGGGACCATCCAGGAGCTCTCCCTGCTCTTCGATATCAGCCAGACCCTCGATTCCAGCCTGGACCTGCGGGACACCCTGCACCCGGTCCTGGAAATCATCGCCCGCCACCAGGGGATACTCCGCGGCAGCCTGACTTTGTTGAACCGGGAGAGCGGCGAAATCTCCATCGAGGCCGCCTACGGGCTGTCGGCCAGCCAGCAGCGGAGGGGACGCTACCGGGTGGGTGAGGGCATCATCGGCCGGGTCTTCGCCACCGGCAAGCCGGCGCTGATCCCCCGGGTGTCCGAGGAGCCCCGCTACCTCAACCGCACCGGGGCCCTCAAGGAGCGGGGCGGGGAGGAAATCGCTTTCCTGAGTGTGCCCATCAAGCTGGAGAACCAGGTGATCGGGGCCCTGAGCGTGGACCGTCCGCACGCGGAGCGTCATGTCCTGGAGGAGGACCTCCGCCTCTACATGATCGCCGCATCCTTGATCTCCCAGGCGGTCAGGCTGCGCCAGTCGGCCCAGGAGGAGCGGCAGCGGTTGATCGAGGAAAACCTGCGCCTCACCGAGGAGCTCAAGGACCGCTTCCGGCCGGACAACATCATCGGCAACTCCAGCGCCATACAGGAGGTTTACGACCTGATCGCCCAGGTTTCCAAGAGCGAGGCCACGGTGCTGGTACGGGGGGAGAGCGGCACGGGCAAGGAGCTGGTTGCCCACGCCATTCACTACAACAGCCTGCGGGCCGCCCGGCCCTTCGTCAAGGTCAACTGTGCCGCCCTGCCGGAAACGGTGATCGAGAGCGAGCTCTTCGGGCACGAGCGGGGGGCATTCACCGGCGCGGTGGCCCGCCGCATGGGGCGCTTTGAGCTGGCCCATGGCGGCACCCTTTTCCTGGACGAGGTGGGCGACCTCTCCGCCGCTCTCCAGATCAAGCTCCTCCGGGTGCTTCAGGAAAAGGAGTTCGAGCGGGTGGGCGGCACGGACACGGTCCGGGTGAATGTGCGGCTGATCGCGGCCACCAACATCGACCTGGAGGGGAAAATCACCGCGGGGCAATTCCGCCAGGATCTTTACTACCGGCTCAATGTCTTCCCCATCCACATTCCCCCTTTAAGGGAGCGGCGGACGGATATCCTGCTCTTGGCGGACCACTTCGTCGAAAAATACGGCCGGGGAGACCATAAGAACGTGCGCCGTATCTCCACCCCGGCTATCGACATGCTCATGGCCTATCACTGGCCGGGAAATGTCCGGGAGTTGGAAAACTGCATCGAGCGGGCCGTGCTGCTCACCCGGGACGACGTAATCCACGGCCACCACCTGCCGCCCACCCTGCAAACCGCCGAGGCCAGCGGCACGGCCTTCCGGGGGGGCTTGAAGGCCAGCCTGGAGAGCGTGGAGCGGGAGCTCATCCTCGACGCTTTGAAATCCGCCAGGGGCAATATGGCCCGGGCTGCCCGCGCCCTGGGAATCTCCGAACGCATCATGGGTTTGCGGGTGCGCAAGTACGGACTGGACGGCCGCCGCTTCCGCCCGCAGGGCGCGTAGGGCGCGCAAAGCCCCCACCCTGTGTAAATCCTACATTTTCGTAAGGTACTGGGCGCAATTCTTACATTTATGTAGGGTTCTTTTGTTGGTTCTTCGGGCCTGCTGCCTGCAACTGTTTGTGTGCATGAGAGTTATAAATCTATACATATATGGCATGAAACTTGCTTGATATGCCTGTACGGCCGGAGAGCCGATCACGCACAAACTCGTATGCGCGCAAGGAGATTCATCATGCCGAAAATCACAACAGCCGAGGACGTCCTCACCCTGATGGCCGAGGAGAAGATACGGGTCGTGGACCTGCGCTTTATGGATTTCCCGGGGCTGTGGCAGCATTTTACCGTACCCGCCCGGGAGCTCGACGTGGAAGCCTTCGAGCGGGGCTTCGGGTTCGATGGGTCCAGCATCCGCGGCTGGCAGACCATCAATGAGTCGGATATGCTGGTCAAGCCCGTGGCGGAGAGCGCCTTCATCGATCCTTTCATGCAGGAAAAGACCCTGGTGCTCATCTGCAATATCTGCGATCCCATCACAGGCGAGGACTACAGCCGGGATCCCCGCCATATCGCCATCAAGGCCGAAAACTACCTGCGCCGCACCGGGGTGGCGGACACGGCCTATGTGGGCCCCGAGGCGGAGTTCTTTATCTTCGACGACATCCGCTTCGACCAGAACGCTCACGAGGGCTACTACCACATCGACTCGGTGGAAGGGTGCTGGAACAGCGGGCGGCGGGAGGACCCGAACCTGGGCTACAAGCCCCGCTATAAGGAGGGCTACTTCCCGGTGCCTCCCACGGACAGCCAGCAGGACCTGCGCACCGAGATGATGATGAACCTGGAGAGAATCGGCGTGCTGGTGGAAGCCCAGCACCACGAGGTGGCCACCGGGGGCCAGGCGGAAATCGACATCCGCTTCGACACCCTGCTGAAGACGGCGGACAACCTGCTCAAGTACAAGTACGTGATCAAAAACACCGCTCGCCGCCACGGCAAGACGGTCACCTTCATGCCCAAGCCATTGTTCGGCGACAATGGCAGCGGCATGCACGTGCACCTGTCGCTCTGGAAAGACGGCGGCAACCTGTTCGCCGGCGAAGGGTACGGCGGGCTCTCTCCAGCCGGGCTCTACGCCATCGGCGGCATCCTGCACCATGCCCCCTCTTTGCTGGCCTTTACCAACCCCACCACCAACAGCTACAAGCGGCTGGTACCGGGATTCGAGGCCCCGGTGAACCTGGCCTACTCGCGCCGCAACCGCTCGGCGGCGGTGCGCATTCCCATGGTTTCCACCTCGGCCGGATCCCGGCGGATCGAATTCCGTTGTCCCGATCCGAGCTGCAATCCCTACCTGGCCTTCTCGGCGATTCTCATGGCCGCGTTGGACGGGATTTTGAACAAGATCGACCCCGGGGAGCCCCTGGACAAGGACATCTACGACCTGCCCCCCGAGGAGCTGGCCGGGGTGGCCCAGACCCCGGAATCCCTGCAGGCGGCTTTGCGGGCCCTGGAGGCGGATCACTCCTGGCTGCTCAAGGGGGACGTGTTCACTCCCGACGTGATCGAGACCTGGATCGATTACAAGATGTCCAACGAGGTCACGGCCCTGAGCCTGCGCCCCCATCCCTGGGAGTTCGCCCTCTACTACGATATCTGAGCCGGGGAGCGGGCTTGCCCTAAAGCCAGGGAGGAGCGATACTTGAAAAAGAAACCATGGCAGTCTTGATCATCATTGCCCTCATCATCGGCATCTCCGTGTCCTGGCCCAGTGTGCGGGGAGCTCCCTGGGTGCCCACCCCCCTGGCCACGGTACGCGCCATGCTCGAGCTGGCGGACCTGCAGCCGGACGAGACGGTCTACGACCTGGGCTCCGGGGACGGGCGGCTGCTGGTCACGGCCGCGATGCGCTTCAAAGCCAGGGCCGTGGGAATAGAGATCGACTTCCTGCGCTGGCTCATAACCCAGGCGCTGATCACGGTGCTGGGCCTGCGCGGCAGGGTGCGGGTGATCCGGGGCGACCTCTTCGCCGCGGACCTGAAGGATGCCGACGTGGTGATGACCTACCTGACCCAGGACACCAATGACCGCCTCATGGCCAGGCTGGAGAATGAGCTCCGGCCCGGAACGCGGGTGGTGTCCAACACCTTCATTTTTTCCGCCTGGCCCGCCTGGCGCGTCAGCACCAGCCCCGAGCTCTATGCCTACAGGATGCGGGGGAAGCCCTGAAACAAGCCCCCGGCGTGGCCGCTACCGGCGGCCACCTGTATTTACATAAGTAAAAGAATAAAATATAGTTGCAGGCATGATCGCCAACACGAAGCTGCTCGAGGTCCGGGACCTGGTCACCGTATTCGATACCGACGACGGGATTTTTCACGCCGTAGACGGCGTCAGCTTTTCCCTGGATAGCGGCGAGACCCTGGGCATGGTGGGGGAGAGCGGCTGCGGCAAGAGCGTGACCGCCCTCTCCGTGCTGGGGCTTATTTCCCCCCAGGAGGGGCGCATCGCCGGCGGCCGGATTTTCTTCGAGGGATGCGATCTCACCGGGCTGGGCAACGCGGGATTGCGGAAAATCCGGGGAGACCGGATCTCCATGATTTTTCAGGAACCCATGACCAGCCTCAATCCGGTCTTCACCGTGGGGGACCAGATCATGGAAGCCATCATCCTGCACCGTGGGGTGGCGCGTGAGGAGGCGCGGCGCCAGACCCAAGAGCTTTTAGGCCTGGTGGGTATCCCGGCGCCGGAGGTGAGGATGCGGGAATACCCTTTCCAAATGTCCGGCGGGATGCGCCAGCGGGTGATGATCGCCATGGCCGTCTCCACCCGTCCCGCTTTGCTTATCGCGGATGAGCCGACAACGGCCCTGGACGTAACCATCCAGGCCCAAATTCTCGACCTGCTGAGCCGGTTGCGGGAGCAGCTGAACATGTCGATGCTGCTCATCACCCACGACCTGGGTGTTGTTGCCGAGGTAGTGAGCCGGATCGTGGTTGTCTACGCCGGCAGAATCGTCGAAGAGGCCCCCGCGGAGAGCCTGTTCCACGCGGCCAGGCATCCCTATACCATCGGCCTCCTGGGCTCCATCCCCCGCCTGGATAAGCGCCGGGACCGCCTGCAGACGATCCCGGGGAGTGCCGCCAGCCTCCTCAATCTTCCCGGGGGTTGCCGCTTCCACCCTCGGTGCGCGCGGGCCATGCCCAGGTGCCGTCTGGAGGAGCCTGAGCTGCTCCCGGTGGCCGCCGGGCATTGGGCGCGCTGCTGGCTCGCGGCCGATGCGCACCAGGGGGGGAGAGCATGAGCGCCGTGCTCGAAGCCCGCAACCTGCGCAAGTTTTTCCCGGTCACCCGCGGCCTGGTCTTCGCCAGAAAGATCGGCGCCGTCCGGGCCGTGGACGGCGTCAGTTTTTCTCTCCAACAGGGCGAGACCCTGGGCCTGGTGGGGGAGAGCGGCTGCGGAAAGTCGACCCTGGGCCGCCTGCTCGTCAAACTGCTGGAAGCGGATGAAGGCAGTATCCACCTCGGATCCAGTGATGTGACCCGCCTACCGGCCGCGGAAATGCGTACTCTGAGGCGGAAAATCCAGATCATTTTTCAAGACCCCTATTCCTCCCTGAATCCCCGCATGAAAGTCGGTGATATCGTCGGGGAGCCTCTGAAGCTCTTCGGCCTGGCCGCGGGGAAGCAGCGCGCGGCAAGGCTCGCCGAAATCTTTAACAGCGTCGGATTGGATCCCGGGCTGGCCGGGAGATTCCCCCATGAATTCTCCGGCGGTCAACGGCAGCGGATAGGCATCGCCCGTTCTTTGGCTTTGGAACCGGAGATCATCGTCTGTGACGAGCCGGTTTCGGCGTTGGACGTCAGCATCCAGGCCCAGATCATCAACCTGCTCCAGGATCTGCAGCAGCAGTTCCGGCTCACCTATCTCTTTATTTCCCACGACCTCTCCGTGGTGAAGCACATCAGCACCCGGATCGCGGTCATGTACCTGGGAAAGATCGTGGAGGTGGCGGGCAACGAGGCCCTGTACCGTGAGCCGCTGCATCCCTACACCGAGGCCCTGTTGTCCGCGGTACCCATCCCGGATTCCCGGGTCAGGCGCAAGAGGATCCTCCTGCAGGGGGATGTGCCCAGCCCCCTGGATCCGCCGTCGGGCTGCCGCTTTCATCCCCGCTGTCCCAGGGTCATGGACATCTGCCGCCGGGAGGAACCCTCCTTCCTGAGTCTGGGAGACGGGCGCTTCTGCGCCTGTCATCTCCGGTCCGTTTGAGCCCGGGGATTTATCTTGGAGAGGAGTTGAATGTTTTAAATAATGTCTATATTCTTGCATTTTCCAAGGCCAAACACAGGAAAAACAGTTTCAATACTGTATATATATACAGTATTGTTGCGCTGTACCTGAGCTCAAACAAGAGGAAAGCCCGTGCTGTTAAGAGTGATCCTGTTCCGGCTGGGACAGGGTGTGCTGGTCATTATCGGCGTTACCCTGGTCGTTTTCCTGGCGACCTTTCTCACCGGAGATCCCGCGGCCCTGATGCTGGGCGAAGGAGCGACGGCCGAGCAGGTGGAGGCCTTCCGCCACCAGATGGGCTTCGACCGTCCCCTGGCGGTGCAGTATCTTTCCTTTCTTACCCGGGCCGCTCGCGGGGACTTCGGCATGTCTTTGCATTACCGGCAGCCCAATGTCAGGCTGGTGCTGGAGCGCCTGCCCGCCACCCTGGAGCTGTCCGCCCTGGGCCTGCTGATCGGCTTCGCCCTCGCCGTGCCGGCGGGGATTTTGGCCGCCGTCAAGCGCAACACCTGGTTCGACACCCTGATCATGGGTTTCTCTCTGTTGGGGCAGGCCACGCCGGTGTTCTGGCTCGGCATCATGCTGATTCTGGTGTTCGCCGTGGGCCTGGGCTGGTTTCCCGCCTCCGGCCGGGGCGGATTCGCGCACCTGGTGCTCCCGGCCCTCAACCTGAGCGTATTCCCCCTGGCTTATACGGTCCGCCTGCTGCGCTCGACCATGGTGGAGGTTCTGGGGGAGGATTATGTGAAGACCGCCCGGGCCAAGGGGCTGAAAGAGTTTCTGGTGGTGAACAAGCATGCCCTGCGCAATGCCCTGAGCCCCGTGGTGACCATGGTAGGTATCCAGATCGCAACCTTCATGGGCGGGGCGATCATTATCGAGACCATTTTCGCCTGGCCCGGGGTGGGCCGCCTGGTTATACAGGCGATCCTGACCAAGGATTTTCCCCTGGTGCAGACCACCGTGGCTTTCTGGGCCTTCGTGTTCGTGGTGGTGAACCTGCTTGTGGATATCGCCTATCACATCCTTGATCCCCGGGTGAAGTTCCGCTGAGAGACACCGGGGACGGTTGAAAGACGGGAAACGGAGAAAGAGCTGGAGTGAACAGGATCATCAGGAGTCTTTTGCGGCAGAAATCCGGCCTGGTGGGAGTCATCATCATCATCGCCGTTGTAGGCCTGTCCCTGCTGGCGGGGCTGTTCAATGACTTCGACCCCAATGCCATCGCCCTGGAAAGCAGGCTTTCGCGGCCGCTTTCCGGCACGGAGCTGGGCTTCCACCTGCTGGGCACCGACGGGCTGGGCCGGGATATCTTTGCCCGCATCATCTATGGAGGCAGGATTTCCCTGCTGGTGAGCTTCGCGGCTGTTCTCATCTCCGCTGTCCTGGGAGTCAGCCTGGGTGCGGTGGCCGGTTTCTACCGCGGCTGGCTGGACGCGGTCCTGATGCGGATCGCCGAGCTGCAGATGGCCTTCCCCTTCATCCTGCTGGCCCTGACGATCCTGGCGGTTCTGGGAGCCGGGTTGCTGCAGATGATCCTGGTGCTGGGCATCGGGCGCTGGATCGTCTTCGCCCGGGTCGTCCGCGGTGAGATTTTAAGCCTGCGGGAACGGGAGTTCGTGGAAGCCGGCCGGGCGGTGGGAAACCGCAACAGGCGGATCATCTTCCGCCATATCATGCCCAATCTGGCCGCCCCGGTGATCATTGTCGGCTCTTTCACTGTGGCGACCAATATTCTCACGGAAGCCGCTCTCACCTTTCTGGGGGTCGGCCTGGACGTTTCCATCCCCACCTGGGGAACCATGCTGGCCGAGGGCCGGGAATACCTTCCCGGTGCCTGGTGGCTGGCCACCTTTCCGGGACTCATCATTCTGATTACGGTTTTGGGAATCAATCTTTTCGGCGACTGGCTGCGGGATTACTTCGATCCCAGACTCAAAACCTGAGGCAGGCCGGGCCTCCCGAAAAACAAGAAATATCATTTTGGAGGAAGAAACATGAAGATCGCTTGTGACAACATCGACCGACTGACCACGGTTTCGATCCGGCCCCAGGGCATGCCGCGGAAGAAGATGGCGGAGCTCTATGAGGCTGTCCGGGGCGACGAGGCGGTGTCGTTCGGGATCGCCAGCGCTTTGCTTGCTAAACCCGGAGTGAAGATCGGTATCTTCACCGGCGCGGCGGTGCCGGACCACCTGCCCAACGGCGAGAATGACGGCCCCATCGGCAGCGTCGTGCTGGCCCGGGCCCTGGCCAAGCTGGGATATAACGTGTCGGTCTACACCGAGATCGAAAGCCTGGAGCCCACCCGGGAGTTCGCCAAGCTGATCGGCTGCGCTGTTCCTATCGAAGAACTGGAACGGGCTCCCGGCGCGCAGCACACCCGCTTAAGCGGCGAGTTGGACGTAGCCTTTACCATTGAAAAGGCGGGGGTCAACGAGAAGGGAGTGCAGCACTCGATCAATGGCAATTCGCGCCTGGGCACCCGGGCGGTAATGGACGGAATCATCACCGCCATGAATGATGCCGGCAAGCTGACCATCGGCATCGGGGACGGTGGCAATGAGATCGGTTTCGGCAAGGTCTTCGAACTGGCCCAGGAGATCCTGCCCTTCGGAAAGAAGTGCGCCTGCGGCTGCGGGGGCGGGATCGTGACCAGCACGGCCACAACCTACCTTTATCCTGTGGCCATTTCCAACTGGGGGGCCTATGCCCTGGCTGCGGCCCTGGCCATCGGCGCCGAGCGGCCGGAGATCGCTCTCAAACCCGCGGAAGAGGAGAAGCTCTTGAAGCGGGCCATCGAGCTCGACTGCCGGGACGGGGGTACGGGGAAAGCTGTTTTCGCCGTGGACGGCGTGTCGGGGGAAGCCTCCATGGCTTTTGTACGGCTACTGGAAGAACTGGTATCCGTTACGCTGACAAGTTTTGTCAGGGATTTTTAAACGTTCATCCATAAGGAGGATGCATATGAAGAAAAATCGAAGTATTTACGTTTTGCTGGTGCTTGTTCTGATGATCCTGCCCCTGCTGAGCGGCTTCGCGGGCGGACAGGAGGAAACGACGGCGACAAAAACCAAGGTAATGATCGCCCAGGGCGTGGATACGGAAGCGGTTGATCCGACCTTCGCCCAAAGCACCGCCAGCTGGAATGTGCTGCACCACATATTCGAGCCATTGATGCTGAGGGACGCCGACATGGTCCTCCAGCCTGTGCTGGCGGAAAGCTGGGAAGTCGTGGATGAGCTGACCTGGCGCTTCAAGCTGCGGCAGGGCGTGACCTTCCACAGCGGCGCGCCTTTCACGGCTGAAGCGGTGAAATTCACCCTGGAGCGCATGTTTAATCCCGATGTGGAGACCAAGCACCGGGCCAGGAGAGATATCCCCCTGGACAAAGTGGTGGTGGTGGATGATTTTACGGTGGACATCGTCACCGAGAAACCAACCCCCCTCATGCCCCATTTCCTGCGTACCGTGCTGATCATTGATCCAGGCATGTACGCGGGCAAGAACGAGCCCCTCATCGATCAGGCTTCCGGTACCGGCTCCTACAAGCTGATTGAGTGGGTGAGGGACGATCATTTGAGCCTGGAAGCCAACAGCGACTACTGGGGCGGCGTACCGGCGATCCAAGAGCTGGTTTTTCGTCCCATCCCCGAGGCTTCGACCCGCATCGCCGAGCTTTTAACCGGGGCGGTGGACCTGATCGTCAACGTACCCCCGGACCAGAGCGGGCGGATTGAAACCGATGCCACGGCCATCCGGGCCTCCTCCGGCGGCCGGGATGTTTTCCTGGGGCTTATCGCGGACAAGCCGCCCTTCAATGACACCCGGGTGCGCCAGGCGGTCAACTACGCGGTCGACGTGGACGCCATCAACAAGGCACTTTTAGGCGGCATGGCCGAGCCCTACGCGGCGGTACCCATGCCTCCCAACAATGATCCCAAGATAAAGCCCTATAGCTTCGACCAGGCCAAGGCCCGGCAGCTCCTGGCCGAGGCCGGCTACGCGGATGGCTTTGAGGTCACCCTTCAGACCCCCAACGGGCGCTATCTGAAAGACAAGGAAGCGGCCCAGGCCGTGGCCGGCTACCTGGACCAGGTGGGGATAAAGGTCAAGGTGGAAGCTCTGGATTGGTCCGTGTTCGTACCCAACTGGCTGAACCGCAAGACCTCGGAGATGTTTCTCCTCGGCCTCGGGGGCTGGTTCGACGGCCAGGGTGAGCTGAGCTGGCTGACCGACGCGGTCAGCCGAACCGGCTGGGTGAATGAGAAGTTCATGAAACCCTTCCAGGAGCTGCAGGTCACCTTCGACGAATCGCGCCGGCAGGAACTGATCATGGAAGCCCAGGCGGTGGCCGCGGAGGACGCACCCTGGCTCTATCTCTGGCGGCAGCCCTCGATCTACGGCGTCAACCAGGACCTCAACTGGGAGCCCCGCCGGGACGAGTACATCTTCCTCTGGGATGCAAGCTTCGAGTAAAGCTTCAGAAGAGAAAAGTACAGCCCTGACCTCCCGCCGGGATTATTCCCGGCGGGACGCAGGGTCTTTCCCGGCCCAGTTGTACTTCCGCCGGGAACATGCAGACACTCACAAAGGAGCGTAAAACCCATGGAATTGCCGACTCTTGCAACCGTAGATGAGCTCGTGGCGTGGCTGGACAAAGAAAAGCTTCCCTATGAGGTGCTGGCGGAGAATTTTGCCTCCCAGCCCCTCCTGATGGTAAAAAAGCCGGGCAGCCGGGGAAAGCCCCTGGTGATTACTTCCGGAGCGCATACCAGCGAGCCGGCGGGGGTATACGCCGCCCTGCAGCTGATGCGGGAAATCGAGCTGCCCAATCCGGTATATTTCGTTCCCCTGCGGGATCCCTTCGGCTGGCAGGGATACGCCCGCTGTCTCGGCCATGCCCTGGGTAAGGCGCCCCGGATACACACCCACAAAGACGCGGAGCGCGTCCTTTCCGCTTCTCCGGCCCAAGTGCTTCACCGGGATTCGGGCTTCATCGTAGCGGAGATTGGGGGGGTTGTTTTTGTCAGCTTGAGGCCGCCCGCATGTCCGGTGGGACCGCGGCAGGTAGAGCAGCGGGTCAACCGGCTGCTGACTGAGCGGCCCGAGCTGGTCGCACACCTGAAAGGAAAACGCCTGGTCTTCCCCGCCAACAGCGGCGAAGCGGAGGATGTGGGCGACTTCCAGCGGGCCTTTACGGCGGTGATCAACCCGGCCGGCCTGGTGGCGGATATGAACCGCGGCTTCGGGGGACCGGAAGACGCTGTGGAAGTACGCTGTCTGCGTGCTCTGGTCGACGAAGTCGAGCCCGGGCTGGTGCTGGATCTCCATGAGGGACAGGGGAGCTCCTTCTACTTTTTTGTGCCCGGCTACGGGGAGGACGAGGAGACCCGGCGGCTCACAGACCTGGCCGCGGCGGCGGTGACCCGGACCGGCACAAAGCTCCTGACTCTCGATGATCTGGCCGCCGCTCTCGGGCCGCGGGTCTTCAAGAGCCTGGAGGAGCCCGCGCCGGGGATCTTCTGCGGCAATGTCGAGCAAACGCAGCGCACCGGCGGCAGCTCCTTCGGCGCATACTGCCGCAGGTTCGGCCCGGCACTGACCTTCGAGAGCGGGCGCTGGGCGCCTCTCGAGCAGAGGGTCAATCTGCACCTAACGGCCGCCCGGGCCCTTCTGGAGGCCTTTGCCGACGAATGAGAGGCTGCTGCCGGGCTGAAGAGCCCGCCGAGTCACAGATAAGGAAATACTATGGATATAGCGATCATCGGCTGCGGGACCATCGGCGGTGCTGTCGCCGAGGCCGTGCTCTCCGGGCGGATCGACGCCGCTCTGAAGGCGGTCGTGGATGTCGAGAAAACACCTGCCATAGAGCGGCTGATCAAGGCTGAAGGGGGGCGGCTGCAGTACTTCAACTGCCCTGAAGATTTGCTCTCCGAGCCGTTGGACCTGGTCTTCGAGGCGGCCAACCCGAAGGTGGTGAGGGAAAACATCCTTCCCCTTCTGCGTTCCGGCAAGGACGTGATGCTCATGAGCGTCGGGGGCCTGGCGGATGAGGCCCTTTTCCAGGAAGCCGTCAGGCTGGCCGCTGAGAAAAACCGCCGCATCATTATCCCTGCGGGCGCCATTTCCGGCATCAGCACCCTGCAGGCCGCCGCCCTGGCCGGGGAGCTGGATTCCGTTACCATGCAGTCGACGAAAGCGCCCGCCGGATTGCGGGGGGCGCCCTACCTGGAGGAGCGCGGGCTCACTCTCGAGGGGCTTCGGGACAAGGAGCTGGTCTTTGCGGGAAGCGTCTCCGAAGCGGTGGCCGCCTTTCCCAGGAATGTCAATATCACCGCGGCCGTGGCGCTGGCCGGGCTGGGGGTGGATAAGACCCGGGTGGAGATCTATGCGGATCCCCGGGCACAGAGGACACGGCACTGCCTGACAGCTACGGGCAGTTTCGGCGAAATCAGCCTCAGCCTGGAGAGCGCGCCGAATCCCGGTAATCCCAAAAGCTCCTACCTGGCGACCCTGGGCGCCGTCTCGGCTCTGAAGCAGTATACCAGTCCGCTTTTAATGGGGCTCTAGGGCCACAGCCCGTGAGGTGCAATCGGCCGTCATGGTGTAAAGGTGATCCGGCTGTGCGCTGTACCGGGAGCAGGGGCTGCTTCAGTGCAGGTCGTTGTTGAAGGTAGGATCGGGAACCAGTTTTCCCTCGTCGAGCATCAGCGCCAGTCTCTGCAGGGAGGAGAGCATCTGAGTCTGCTCCCATTGTTCTAGTTTCTCGAACTCCGTGATGAACTTTTTCTGGAAAAGTGTGGGCTTGTAGAGCAGCAGCTCGTGCGCTTTGTCGGTGGCGCCGACGAAGACCAGGCGCTTGTCGGCGCCGAGCTTGGCCCTCCGCAGTATGCCCTTCTGCTCCAGCCGCTCGACGATGTTGGTCACCGTGGCCTGGCTGAGGCTGACCTTCTTGGCGAGATTGCCGATGGCGATCTCGCCTTCCGAGGAAATCACCTGCAGAATAATCAGCTGCGGCCCGGTGAGGCCGTACTTTTTTTCAAGCTGCTTGGAGTGCAGGTCCATAGACCGGGTGATGCGGCGTAAAGAAATTAAAAGTTCATAGATGTTACTATTTCTGTGAGACAATAAAAGCTCCCCGCCGCCGAGATTGAGGAATGAGGTCACTATACTCAATCTTTCCATCTCCTGCAAGGCTTAGCCGACCGACTTCGGCCTTGCGCCGCAGGGCCGGACCGCACATTTTTATTTTTCCACGGGATAAATGCAGGTTCGGCCGTCCCAACCGGCCAGCACGTAGTGCTCCGCCGTTTTTTCCAGGATTGTTTCCCGGCTCAGGGCGATCTTTCCTCCTGCGCCCGGCTGATCCAGTGCGTAGACCGGCAGAAGCTCGTCAGGCAGGCCGGAAACAGCCTTAATCTCCTCCATGAGGCGCAGTCCCTTTTCCAGGGGCACCCGCAGGTGGGTGGTCCCCTGCGCCAGGTCGCCCTGAAACAGGTAATAGGGCTTGATCCCCGCTTCGATCAGGGTGCGGATCAGCTCGAGCTGGGTGCCGACATCGTCGTTGATTCCCCGCAGCAGCACCGCCTGGTTGAGCACGGGGATATCGTGGCTCATGAGGGCGCTGATTGCCAGGCGGCTGGCCGTGCACAGCTCCCGGGGATGGTTGAACTGGGTGACCAGGCGCAGGGGCCGGAAGGCGGCCAGTTTCTCCGCGGTCTTGGTGGTGAAGCGCCGGGGCTGAACCACCGGCATGCGGGTATGGAGGCGGAAGGCCAGGGTCGGGTCGACGCCGCGGAAGCGCGCCAGCAGCCCGGAGAGCTTTCCGTCCGGCAGGGTGAGGGGGTCTCCCCCGGAGAAGATCAGCTCGCGGATTTCCGGGTGGCGCCTGAGGTAGGCCGCCGCAGCCGCAACCTCCACGGCGCCGATGCTGCGCGCGCTTCTGCCGACCCGGCCGCTGAAGCGGCGGCGGAAGCAGTGCCGGCAGTACGCGGCGCAGCGATCGGTGACCAGAAGCAGCGCGCGGTCGGGATAGCGGTGAATCAGGCGCGGGGAAGCGGTGGAGAGATCCTCCCCCAGGGGATCGCTGAGCTCGCAGGGCCGGATGTTCAGCTCCTCCCGGCGGGGAATGCATTGCCGGCGGATGGGATCCTCCGGATCGGTCCAGTCAATCAGGGAAAGGTAATGCTGCGTCACCTTGAAGGGCAGACAGCCGTCGGTTCGGTGAGCGGCGAAAAAGGCCCGCTCGCTCTCGTTGAGCGCGGCTGCGGGTGGGAGCTGTTCGGGCTTACGAAGAGGGCGTACGTGCATGGTCATGCGGCATCATATCCGGAACGCTTGCCTGTGTGAAGTCGGGAGACCGCCGGCGCAAAGGCAGCCGGCGTACGGCGACCAGCGTGCGGCGACCGGCGTACGGCGACCGGCGTGCG
>Ga0272441_10003526_pt1 | contig 29616 bp, 30 predicted proteins | sample SSMProp6N_FD_193582 | JGI IMG/M metagenome (GOLD analysis project Ga0272441, IMG submission 193582) | Marine sediment archaeal communities from Little Sippewissett salt marsh, Falmouth, MA, United States - SSM-Prop-6N | ecosystem: Environmental > Aquatic > Marine > Wetlands > Sediment ... | reverse complement strand
ACGAATTCCTCGCCGGAAGAGGTAGAGTCGCTTTTAATGGAAGTTCTCAAAAGGTCTGCGGTGATGGACGTCGTGAAAAACGAGGTGCCAATATCTGTGGAGTTGCTGAAGGGGTAAGTTAGGCAAATCTAAGTCATATAGACGGGGGCACTGTCTATCTAGTTTCAGGATAATCTGCAATTCATAGGCTAGTCATATGGTTCCTCAGCCCACCTATGGTATATACAATGATGTTTTTAAGTATTAATATATATTATTAACCCAAGGAACATAGGTTTTTACTTCATCCGGGTATCCACTGACATACCTTCGATAATAATCACCATTGTGGCCAAATAGAAACAGAAGCACCAATTCTAAATACCATAATCCTAACTCTCTTGTTTCTATCCTTACCTTTATTGGTATATTTGATAGTTTATCGGGATTATCGTTGCGATCGTGAACTATTTGATTCCTAATAAATGTAAAAATTTGTATTCCGTTATATTTTTGAGATTTAGTTTTCCTTAATTCTTTCCTAAATTCCCGCACGTTTGTTAATTCTTTGGGTATATGTGTGGGAATATTCATCGATTCCAAGAGGATACATATTTTATTGTTAGCAGGTTTATGTTTGAATTTAGATATTGTATATTCAGGTTCATTTGCTGTTTCAACTAAATATACCCATGCCAAAAGTTCTAAAGCTGTTTGAGTTAGGATTATGGCACCTTCCACACCACCGGCACAGATGTTTGCTTCAACATACCAATAGATTGCAGTTTTCATAGACTCCTTCCAATTGGGATTGTCCCATTTATCCATAAATCCTTTAAAAGTCTTTTCGATACTATTTGGTTCAAATTCAAAGAACCAACTTGATACGGATTTCCATGGAGTCAAATGTGGTGCATCCCACATCTCCCAGCTTATTTCATCGTCTAAAAACCCTTTCTCAAGGATTGGGCTACACCAGAAACCTCTAACAAAAGACAGAAAGTAATGCAGTGCTTGTAATTTATCCTTTGCTTGTTCTATGTTGAATTTATTTCCATCCGACCTTCTTAAGATTCCCGTGTGGGTAAGTGCGAACCCACCCTGATCACGTAAGTTTCCATCTAAATCTTTAGCATTTCCATTTTCATCTATAATTATTTCCCATTCGTCATTTTTTAGATTTAATCTGCCTCTCCACATGAAATTATTCTCATTTATACTACTGCCAAGATAACGTTTGAAGTTAGTTAGGTGGAATAACGTTTTATCACAATTATCACAATATGATTTTTTCTTTAAAATTGTTTCTCGAAATAGAATTCCTTGATATGATTTATTAGTGCTACTTGTAATCGAAATGTTGTTTACATAAGCGTCACAATACGTATGATAATCGGGGATTTCTAGCCGTATTGGTCCTTTTTTTAGCACATCAGTCGTTTCAGGGATGGCAAATCGAACTACAGGGGATGGCAACCATTTAAATTTAATTGATCCAGAGGTAGTTAAAATTTTATCAGACTGATATATCTTTAATTCACCGGTATACAGATCAATTGCTTCGTTAGGTGATGGTGTCTTGTATGCAGGTTTCAACGCATAATTTTTATCAGGTATTTTCATAATGTCACCATTATTAAACTTATCGTAAATACATGATCATAAAAAAAATGCTTCGATGTACATGTCATCTAGTAACGTATGTGTTTAGCCCATCTCAATCAGCATCATCAAAGCCATTTCTTGAGGTCTCGCGTGGCCAGTTCCAGTGAGTTAATTTTGATTAACTGCAGCGATTGATATCGATTTCAACTCAGTACAGACTCTTTTTCCACCATTTGCTTCTAGATCAAAAACATCATCTAGTGATCGATTTTGGAGGTGCTAAACACGTACTAAATAACAAATATGTTTCACGCATATCTAAATATATAATTAATAATATATATTTTGTGCTACGTTTTCCCCTGTTTTATGACTCGTGTTATGGCTTCCATATCTTGAGCCATTAGCGTGTGTTTACCAAGGGACCAAACACAGATCATGCATATCGGCCACACAAATAAAAATCCTACACCACCGGTTGCAACAGAAATACTTCCTCCAAAAACAAACCAAAGGATTGCTTTGAATGGGTAACCTAAATATAGATGACCTAATCCAGGTATGATTGACATTATTATGGCTTTGTTTCTACGATCCATTTCATTTCCTCCTGCGGCTTTGTTATCCTCGGAACCCCTTCAAGACTCTTAAATGTTACGACATTACGAAACATCATTTAATGTATATATAAAATTATGTAAAGAATATTATAAATTAATATAAAAAAACAACAAGAACTTCGTACAAAATTTGTAATGCATACCCGAACATGGAGGGGCCACGGCGATTCGAACGCCGGTCACAGGCAGCCCCCTGCGAGTAGGGACCTCCTGCCTACCCTGCGGCCAGCGTTAATCATATGACCAAAAATTGATCCAAAGCGCAACCAATAACGTTAGGATTCATAATTGGTCTTTAGAAATTAACTTATATCAAAGAATTTATACATACTTCTATGTGGTCCAAATCGGTGTCATTTATCGTTTTTTTGATCATGGTCCTATCGACCTCGGCCTTAGGCCTTGAGACGGAGGACCTCGAAACGACCGGGAGCTTGAACCAGACTGGACTTCCCGAAGAGTCCCAGAACCTTTCGGAATTTGCGGACGAAGCTCTGATCTACGTCCAGGAGAATGGAAAGGAAAGGGCACTAGAAGAGTTCAACAACGAAAGCGGCCAGTTCGTCGTGGGAGATGAGCGCTACGTCTTCGCTTTCGATTTTGATGGAACCCGTCTTGCCCATCCCTTCCTACTGGATATGGTGGGAGAAAATCAGATCGAACTTCGGGACGAAAACGGCCTGCTTCTGGTCAAAAATCTGAACAACCTCGCATCGAGAGGTGGCAGCTTCACCTATTATGTCAGACCCAACGCACAGCACAACAATTCCCCTGAGCTGAAGCTGAGCTACATTGCCAAGGTCGACGAAGACTGGTGGCTTGGAACCGGAATATGGCTACCAGACATCCCCGCCGTATTCAGCGCCGAGTCTCGCCTCTCTCTGATGATGCTGGTCGACAGGGCAATTGCTTACGCCCAGGAGAACGGCAAGGAGAATGCTCTAGAGGAGTTCAACGACGTGAACGGCAGCTTCATAGACGGTGATTACTACATCTTCGCATACGACTTCAACGGAACGGTCTTGGCACTCCCCTTCCAACCAGAGCTGCTGGGAAAGGACCGATCAGATGAACAGGATATTTACGGTGTTCTCTATATCCGTGATCTCCTGGATGTGGCAAAGGGCGGAAGTGGCCTTCTCTACTACACCTACCCAGAACCCGAGAACAACATGATGCCCACCACTAAGCTGAGTTATGTGAGATCTGTGGACGACCAGTGGTTGCTCGGCTCGGGAATATATGTGAATGAATATGTGAACGAATCTGAGCAAGCCGAGGACGGAACATCTTCGTCTTTTGATCGTCCTGTATCGAAAGAGGAACTTGTTGCCTTCGTTGAGTCAGCGGCCTCCTATGCCCGAGTCTATGGCAAGGATATCGCAACCAGTGACTTCATGGACATCGACGGGCCCTTTGTGAGGGGTGACCTCTACATATTTGCCGCAGATTTTAACGGGAATAGCCTCGCCCTTCCCTATCGCCCTTCAGCGGTTGGAACAAACCGTCTCGCCCTTCAGAACTCCGAGGGAGTCTACATAAACCAGGAGATGAGGTCTATCGCCCTTAACGGTAGCGGCCTTTTTGAATATCTATGGATTAATCCCATCACCAACGAGACCGAGCCGAAGACGAGCTACGTAACGAAGGTCGACGACGAATGGTGGTTGGGGGCAGGGGTCTACCTCAGCGAGGTAGAGAACGAGAGTACGACCGTAGCTTGAAAGAAAAAAGAGGTGTGTGGTCTTAGTTCCCATTATCAGCGTCGAATGGCGATCTAAATTTTTTTTTAGATATTTATTTTTGTTAAATACCCCACAGCTCTGCTGCGGGGATGGACATGAAACCGATATAATGTTGATACATTCTTATTGATGCTAGAATTGCGACACTCAAACCATTGTGTCTATAAAATTAGATCCCATATGGTACTTTGTGTTAAATATTGGAAATTTGACGAAGGTGTAACCGCTGAAATTATCCGGAATTATAGTCGAAAACCAATTAGTTTCATCTAATTGATTCTCGCCTATAATCGCGTTAACCAACTCCATCCCAATTTTCTGATTTTCTTGAGATTGTCCAAGCTTGAATACCAGCTATCAAATAGAACAAAATCAGGCTCAAAACCTCGCTTTTTTGCTAGTTTCAACATATCTCGGAAGTGATCGTTCTTGGTTTTACCGTCGTTATTGATGTCGTATATTCTAAAATCAACAGGAATCACACAATTGCCATCTGACTAAACTAATGTAATTATGTTGATTCCATTAACGACAGAATGATGTTTACCACTCCAAGTGATATAAACAAGATCCATATTTTTAGCATAAAATTTGTCTAATGTGGTATCATCGACTATTAAAATGCCTTCATGGGTGCGAACGAAACGGGATGATTCATTCCACAATGCCTCTGTATCGGGGTGACATCTTTGCAGAAGTCGAGTAAATGCATCATGAGACGGTAAATTGGAACCATCTGGATGACATCGAGATGCTTCTGTACATGTAAAAACGTTAGATGCAGCTATCAGAAAGTTGATGTAATCTTAAGTCACAACATTTAGGTGGATTCAAAATGGATGTTGATGCATACAGAATCATCTAAGATACTTTTGGTCAACTGCGTAACCCCTAATAATTTGGAAATCGATGACCACGTTGTATTGGTGTGGGGCGTAACTTCTGACAATTCCTTGATACAAAATACGTACTTCGGCTCCTGCCTGCTGGGCAGCATCTTCAATATGCCTTCGATCTTCTCCGTAGAGATCATCTTCCGGAGACATGGAATAGTAATGGACAATGCCCCCATCCTTAACGGCGTTTATGGCGGGCAACAGAAAATGGAAGGCTTCGTGAGGCAGGTTCATGATTATGTGGTCTGCCTGATTTTGATAACGCTTCGAGAGCTGAAAAGCATCGCCCTCTAAAATCTCGATTTCCTCAATTCGATTATTCGCGGCGTTTTCTCGGAGGTACTTCACAGCTTCAGGATTCTTGTCGATGGCGATCACTTTGGCCCCTTTACTGGCCAAAAGAAGAGCGAAGGGCCCAACTCCGGCAAACATGTCCAAAACGGTCTCTGTAGGTCGGATAAGTTTTGCCAGCCTCTTTCTTTCCGTACCCAACCGGGGCGTGAAATAAACCGTCTCCAGATCGAGGCCATATTTGAGCCCGTGTTCTTTGTGCAAGGTTGCGGTCTTTCTCTCGCCTGCCAAATGTCTAAATCGGCGCGTTCTAAACTCCCCTTCAACCGGGCTGATGGGTGCAATGACCGTTTTGACGTTTTTGTGGACCTTCATGAGGGCGGATGCCACTTTTTCCTCATCCACCCCCTCATCACAATCGACGATGGCGATGTCTCCCACTATCTCAAAATGGGGGCGAAATCCCAGAAGGTCTTCGGCAGAGATGGGCAGAACTTTCTTTTCAAACTCTATGTCAACCACGCTAAAGTCTCCCAACGATCGGAGGATTTGCAAAGCTTCTTTTTGGAAACTTTCGAGGATGTCTTCAAAAACGCCTTCTGAGAGATGATCATCTATATTTTGGATTTGGATGGGCAGATAGATGTGGCTTTGATCTGCTCTAATTTTCTTTTTGGGATCGAACAAGCCCAGATTTACCAATGCTTTTCGGAACTTTTCACCATCCCTTCGAGAAACCTTTAGCCCTGCTGACGAAATGGACATCCTATACTCCTCAGTTCGAGCTAAGGGATATAGCCTTCGGGTTTTTGCGGGCCGCTCACGATAGGGGGGAGGAGTATGTAGATTTGGCCATCACCATTTGCCCATAAAATTGAAATTTTAATCATTTGATAGGCCATTTTGGAATGGCTTCATCAATCTCCTTCATCAGTCGTATAGTTTCCCGGAGGGCTACCACAACTTTTTGGTAGTGGGTTATGTCGTCGTAGGTGAGTTTCCGTCCTTTCCTGTCCTTGAGCCACTTCTGGCATACTTGGTATCCGCCAACGTGGAACTCCCATATCTCGGGCGGAATGCCTTCGAGATATTGGGTCTTATTGATGTAAATCCTGCCCAACTCAAGCGGTTCTTTAGTCTTAGGCACCAGCTCGCCAGGTGCGAAGTATCTAGGCCTTTCTACCAAGTTGTCGCCTGTTATTGGGTAGTGCGTTATAAACTGCGACAAGATGGGAGATTCGAGCAGATGTAGCGCCACCAGTTCGTCACCTAAGGTGCAAAGCTTGCGGAATAAATCCAAATCTGACGTTAGTGGCACTCTGGGAAAGTCGATCTTCAGGAACTCGGCGTAGCGCTCCCGATAGGTCGGCGAGTGGAAGACGACGTAGATGTAGGAGAATTTTTGTAAGGGATGCCCAGCAGATGGGGCACCAGTTCTGAAATCTTCTCTACTTCCGCGGCGGCCATATCTCCGACATCCTTTCAAACGCGGGTCGATATCACTTTTCGATGTTCTGCCGGTTCATGACCGCCGAGCCGCGATTGACCTCTCTCATCTCTGATGGCGCTAAAACCGCTTTTCCGGTCGCAATGAGATCCCCGTTGGGACCAGTTATCAAAACCTCCTCGCCAGCACGAATCTCTGGATCAACCTCAATTACGTGCTTGGCGAAGACTGTCCCCCCCTTGGCCACGAAAGGCGCGGCGTCTTCGGATACTTTGACCCTCAGCCGGGGCTCGGGCAGATGATCGTAAAGACGGCGCGCGCCCAACATGCTGAGCGTCAAAAGACCATCTCTGGCTCGCACCGTGGCGATCCGCTCGCCTTCGGAGTAAAGGTGCCTCAGCCGGCGCGTATTGGAGAGCTTGAACTTGGTATCCTCATGGAAAAGCGCCTCTCCAGAACCGCGCCCAAACTGGAAATCGGCTATAATTCTGGCCCGTTTCAGCATCAAACATCCAGTTTCCTTTGCAAGTAAAAAGCCCTTGCGGATTGGAATACCACCATAACCTATTTTGCCTCTTACATAATCCGTGTTCAGCAGATTTGATATTGGTGATTTGATTGAGTTTCTTAGATTCTGTTGATCCTGAAATTGCCTCGGCCATAAAAGACGAACTGGAGCGACAACGCAACAACCTAATCCTGATAGCATCTGAGAACTTCGCCAGCATGGCGGTTCTAGAGGCTCAGGGCTCCGTCATGACAAACAAGTATGCGGAAGGCTACCCCGGTCGACGTTACTATCGTGGAACTGCCCACGTAGATCAGGCCGAAGAACTGGCACGAGACAGGTGTAAAGCCCTGTTCGGCGCAGAACACGTAAACGTACAGCCCCACAGTGGCACTCAGGCCAACATGGCCGCCTATTTCTCAGTCCTAAACCACGGGGACACGCTCATGGGCATGAACCTAAACCACGGTGGTCACCTCTCTCATGGGAGCCCCATAAACTTCTCCGGCAAGATGTACAACATCGTGTCTTACGGGGTTAGGCAAGATACTGAACAACTGGATTACGGAGACATGTTGGATATCGCCAAGAAGCACAAACCAAAATTGATCGTCGTTGGTGCCTCTGCGTATCCCAGGACGATAGACTTCAAAGCCGTAAGAGAGGTGGCAGACGAGGTGGACGCCCTGGTAATGGCTGACATAGCCCACATTGCAGGTCTGGTGGCTGCAGGAGCGCATCCGTCTCCAGTACCCTACTCAGACATAGTCACTACCACCACTCACAAGACTTTACGCGGCCCTCGTGGTGCTATTATCATGTGTAGAGAAGAGCTGGCCGCAGCCGTAGACAGAAACGTCTTCCCAGGAACTCAAGGAGGACCTTTCATGCATGCCATCGCCGCCAGAGCCGTGGCCTTTAAGGAGGCTGCTACTCAGGAATTCAAAGATTATCAATTCCAGGTAATAAAGAACGCCAAGACCATAGCAGAGCGGCTAGTTGAGTTGAAATTTGAGTTGGTATCTGGCGGGACTGACAACCACTTGATGCTAATCAAACTGATCAAGGAAGGCCTTACCGGCAAAGAAGCCGACGTGACCCTGGAAAGAGCAGGCATCACTCTAAACAAGAACATGATACCTTTCGATCCCCAAACCCCATTCGTCACCAGTGGCATCAGGATAGGCACTCCCGCGATGACCACCAGAGGAATGAAAGAAGCGGAGATGATTGAAATCGCCGATATGGTAGCCGAAGTCCTCCGGGACATAAATAACGAGGATACCATAGCGTCGGTCAGGACCCGGGTCAAGGACCTCTGCAACAGATTCCCCTTGTATCCGGAGCTGGGGTGAAATGATAATAGACGGAAAAGCCTTGGCTTTAGAGGTAGAAGAGGAAACGAAAGCGCGAGTGGCCAAACTGAAAATCAAGCCCGGTTTGGCCACCATTCTGGTGGGGGAAAACCCTGCCTCCCAAATTTACGTGAGGATTAAGCACTCGGCATGCGAGCGGGTGGGCATAAGATCCGAGATGATCAACCTTCCTGCCGAAATCGGCCAAGAAGAACTTCTGGAAACAATAAAGGAGCTGAACTTTAGAGACGACGTTCACGGCATTCTTCTCCAGCTTCCTTTGCCAGAGGGATTAGATGCCGCATCGGCAATGGCGGCCATAGATCCCATGAAAGACGTAGATGGGTTTCACCCTCAAAACATGGGCTCTCTTCTGGCCGGCGCGGAGGTGTTTGTGCCCTGCACCCCCAAAGGAATAATTTACGCCCTAGACAAGTTGAACGTGAACTTAAAGGGCGCTGAAGTGGTGATCGTGGGCCACAGCAACGTGGTGGGAAAGCCAATGGCGGCCATGATGCTAAACAGAAACGCTACGGTGCAAATATGCCACGTATTCACCAAAGATTTGTCCCCCCACACCTGTCAGGCTGAAGTTTTGGTGGTGGCAGCAGGCGTTCCGGGCCTAATAAAAAAGGACATGGTTCGAGAGGGAGCTTACGTCTTTGATGTGGGTATCAACAGAGTTGGCGACAAGACGGTGGGCGATGTGGAGTTCGACTCGGTAATGGACGTTGCAGCTGGTGTCACGCCAGTGCCAGGAGGTGTTGGACCTCTGACCGTATCTATGCTCCTCAGCCAGACGGTTACCGCTGCTGAGATGCAGTCCAAAAAATAGAGAACAAGGACTCACGGTCGACGCTTCATAAACAGGAGATACTTAATATGTCGCTTGTGGTGGCATTCGCTGGCAAAAAAAAAGCCATCGTGGGAGGAGATCGCCGCAGCATAGCCTTCTTTGGCCAGGCAGAAGAGTTGGAAAAAGAGCTCTACAGCGGTCAGATTGAAAGCGATGAACAATTGGCGAAAAGGGCTCAGGAGCTGAAAGCTCAGATTGCCGTGTCGGATGATAGAGATAAGGTCTGGGCGAAAGACCATATCCTGGTGGGTGAGGTTACTGAGTTATCGGTCGACGATCAGAGGCGCAGACGAATTTACGCAACACCTGGCGGATATCTGCTGGTGGACATATTCAACAATAGGGCGCAGATAAGACAACAAGGGAAGTCCACTCTAATCATTCTGGGAAACGAGATCACCAAAAAAGTGGCTTACGAGCAATTGGGAAATTTGAAAGTCTTCAATGAGTCGGCAATCGAGTCGACTTTTAAAGAGGCCAGAAAAAAGACCGTTTCAGTGAGCCCAAATTTCAAAGTCATCAGCTCAAACAAAATTTCGCCCGATCCACAAGCCACCCTCCATCAGGCCTTGCTTCAGGACTGTGAGGAAAACGGATGGAAAGTGTCAAGTCCGCGGTGATACTGGCCGGCGGATCTGGTCGGCGTATCGGTGAAGAGAAGTCCTTTTTAGATTTTTTTGGAAAAACAATGATAGAACGAGCCGTGGGCCTGGTAAAAGATGTAGTCCAGGACGTAGTGGTGGTGGCCAGGGACGAAGAGCAATCTGAACGGATTTTAAATTTGACGTTCGAGTCGGAAGTCAGGTTGACATGGGACCTCGTCCCTGGTGGATACGGTCCAGTAGCAGGTCTTGCCGCGGGGATGGCATTTGCCAAGGGAAAATACGCGTTAGCAGTAGGTTGCGATCTTCCCTTTCTAAACACGAAGGTGTTGGAGCGGTTATTCCAGATGGCTTCGGGATACGATGCCGTAGTTCCAATGAGATTTGACGGATTTATAGAGCCGCTTCATGCCGTTTATCGATCTGAAAATATGGCGTTAGCATGTAAACGGGCCGTGAAACAAAATTATAGAAAAATGAGGGCTCCTTTGAGTGAATTAAACGTAAACTGGGTTTTTGAAGACGAATTTTATTCATTGGATCCTAAAAGCCTTAGTTTCTTCAACATAAATACCGTTGAGGACCTAATTGAAGCAAAACAGATCTGGATTAAAAAGAAACGATAATGCGCAAAATTAAATGTAGTGCTGGAGCAGACGGTAAATTAAATAGACCACTAGTGCGAAAAGCGCCAGTCCTACAAGCGCGCCCAAAACGTTCAAGAGAAACATGGCCACTGCGAGGGCCAGTATCAGCAGTAAAACGTTCTCTAGGGGCGAACGTACCCTTCTGGTATGGACGGGAATTTGGCGAGGCATGTTAAAAAATAGGTTTCATTGCTATAATAAATGTTTCATTTAGTCTTTGTGATGAACAGATCATTTTGGCGATTCATAAATAATTCTGGAGCAGACGGTAGACGACGTAAACCAGGAGAGCAAACAAAGCCAATCTAACCAAGAGCCCTGCAAAGCTCCACAACAGGGCAACGATTAATATAGCAATTAATATGATAATTACGTCGTTTCCGGTCGATCTAATTCGTCTTGAACGGCGAGGCAAATAACGAGGCATGTCTGGAAAGCTAGTTTTCCAGAATAATAATTCTTTCCATCTGAAAAGTGTGGTGATTATAGTGTTTAACGATAACTTTCGGATTATAGTGCTTAACGATACTTTTCGACTATAATCTCGAACTCGCAATAGTTAGAGATTTGGCCTATTCGTATCGTTAAGCACTATAAACTAGAACGAATTTCAAAAACGCGATCTAAATATCTTGTAAAGGGCGTATGCAGAATAAGCCACTATAAAGGCCAGCATGAACTTGGGCAAAAACCAGAAGGTATTCCAGAAGACGATCGCAAAGATCAGGGCCAAAACGATCAAGCCCAGGTTCTTCTCTCTACTTTTGACGCAGGATGATTTGCGTTCAATTCCAAAATTTTTAGGTTTATCATCGTCCAGATTATCTCGTCCCATGGAATAAAACTATGCTTTGTCAGATAATAATCCTTCTTGTGCGGGTCAAATATAACCATCTGGCACGACTGCAAGGCCCAATTGCATACAAGGTTTTAAATTACCAAAATATCGATCCTAAACACTCATACCAATGTGTGTTCCCACCAAATCGATTTATCCCCTGCTGCATACATCGTAATCAATCTTTTAAGTGGATGTGGTAGTAAATTATTTTCATTCAAATCGCCAATTGAAGACCATAAAAACTCCAGATGATCTTCACAGGATTTCAAAGGTGAATCGAAATTCAGATCCTTTATGTTGGCCTTAAAAACGTGGTTAATTTCAAAGTGTTCTCTTCCACCGCATACCCAATTTGCCTCAACTACCCCCAAATATTCCTCGACATCCAGGTCTAAGCCAAGTTCTTCATTTATTTCTCTTTTTAAAGCAGTAACCACACTTTCGCCAATTTCTATATGTCCCCCAGGAAGAAATGTATTGTCCATTCCCTTTTGGCGAGCCAATAAAACGTTATTTCCATTAAAAATAACCGCTCTTGCAATTAAGTGAAATTGTTTCATGTAATCGTAGTCTCCAACATAATATATTTATTCAAAAAAAACTCCGATCTTATTCAAAACATGTTGAAATCGTGTTTTCATAAAGCTTTTGTGTTGCTGTTTCACTTGGACCATTTAACGCATATAATCATAAGATGTTAAAAAACTACTCTTCACCAGGTTACAACCCGTCTCGTGCAAAACCAAAAACGTTATACATGCCCGACCCACCTGGATGGCGTGGTGATATCTTTTGGACAGGCTTGAGCTTGTGATCAGAAACACAGAGGAAATAGTCACGCTAGATGAGCTCAAAGCGTTGCTGGAAAAGAAACAGCATCCTAGAGCATATGTTGGCTATGAGCCCAGCGGCAAGGTACACATGGGCCACATGCTAACCGTGAACAAGCTTATCGATTTGCAGCAAGCAGGATTTCAGGTAGTAGTGTTGTTGGCGGATCTACATGCCTATCTCAACGAGAAAGGCTCTTTAGAAGAGGTAAAAGAGACTGCAGACTACAACAAAGAGTGCTTCACAGCTTTAGGTCTCGATCCCGCCAAAACCGAATTCGTCTACGGAACTGATTATCAGCTTGAGCCTGATTACGTGATTAACGTCTTGAAGATGGCCCGAAGCACGACCTTAAAAAGGGCCAGGAGATCCATGGACGAGGTAGGAAGAAACATGGACAACCCCCACGTCTCACAGATGGTATACCCCTTGATGCAAGCGGTAGACATAGCCTCTTTGAATCTGGACGTAGCCGTGGGGGGGATCGATCAGAGGAAGATTCACATGTTGGCGAGGGAAGAGATGCCAAAACTGGGCCTTAAAGCGCCCATCTGTGTGCACACGCCCATCATATCAGGGCTAAATGGTGGCAAGATGTCATCTTCCAAGGCCAACTACATCTCTGTGGACGACAGTGCCGAAGAGTTGGAAAAGAAGATCAAGAGCGCCTACTGTCCCGCCAAAGAAGTGGGAAGCAACCCCATAACGGAATTGTTCAAGTATCACATCATGCCCCGAGTAGATGAAGTCGTCATCCACAGGCCGGAGAAGTTTGGGGGCGACGTCACTTACGATAAATACGATGCTTTGGAAGCGGACTTCGTGAGTGGTGCCATGCATCCCATGGACCTCAAGAAAGGGGCTACCGAGTACTTGAATTTGATCTTGGAACCGGTTCGGGAGAAGATGGGCTGACATGAAAAAGGACGTTTGTAGAAAAGCCCGTCGTACCCTTTTGGATCACGTGGAGCTTTCCGGTAAACGGGTACTAGAAGTGGGATGCGGTGAAGGCAACACCACCCAAAGCTTGATCGAATGTGCAAGAGAAGTGGTGGCCATCGATCCCGATTTTGCGGCTCTGAATAAGGCCAAAAACAACTGCCTTAAGGCCTCTTACGTCTCATGCGAAGGGGAAACGCTTCCCTTCGGCAATTCTTCCTTTGACGTGGTTATATTCACTTACTCGTTGCATCATATCCCTGTTCCATTAATGGGACAAGCTTTGAAGGAAGCTTCCCGAGTGACGAGACCGAAAGGCAAAATGGCAGTTTTAGAGCCCGTAGGTGGGGGTAGCTTCGTAGAGGCGTGGAGGATGCTAAAGCCCTATGAAGATCAAGAGCGCCAGGCTGCCCAAGAGGCGCTGAGGAAATTAGAAGGCTGGACTGTAAATGACGACGTATTTTTCAAGGTAATCTTTGAGTTGGAAAGCGTCGAAGAATTTCGTCAGCAAATCTGCGGTCAAAACGAAGGAGAAATAACAGATAATCTAAAAAAATTTTTGGATGATTATAAAAAAGATGGCGAAAAGATCATGCTTGAGGCAGAGAGGCGGATGTGCATTCTGAGCCGAGGCTGACCAATCGAATCGAAATCAAATATTAACTGAAATGATGTAGGTTTCATTTCACGCTATAAACATATGATTATTCCTTATTCTTATATTTACGCAATTCTGCCACGAAATTAACTACCTCCTTAGAATCACTGAAATATCCCGTGTATCCTGACCAATCCGGCGAGGTGTATCCACAATAGGCCCAAATCTCTTTCTTCTCAGGCAGTAGATCTTTTAAATCTTCTACGTTAGCACCTATGTATTCAGATAATCTATTTATATAAATTTGGAATTTGAGACCATCATCAGAATTGCTTTCTTTGGGCAACAAACTGAATATGGTGTTCCTGCTTCCATTCATAGTGCCTACAAATGCAATAGAACTTCTGGTTGTATTGCTCCCGTCAAAAATGCCATTAATATTTTCAACGAATTTTTTGTAGAGAGTACCAACTCCGTTTTCTTCGGCTGCTGTCTGTAATTCGTCATAGGTTAGTGTGGGTTTTCTTTTTGAGGTGGTTTTAGTTCGAGTTTTATGTTCAACTTCACTGGGGTCTATCAAGAATACCCGGGCCAACAGTTCGTATCCATCTTTATTTTTGAAATATTGAAACGTAGCTGCATTAATTCCCACGCCATAGTTGTCAGACAAATAACGTATAATTCTCTCAGAACTGCTATCGATCTCGGAAGCAACGATTATTATGCTATGATGCTCATTTAGGATTTCCGGCAATTGATTGCCAAACTTTATTTTGAAACGTTCTTCAAGAGGCCCAAGTTCTTTGAAATAAGCGTTTGCCAGTTCTGTTATTTTATCATTAGATAGATCAGCCACCCAAGAGGCGTAATCTAGAACTTGAGCAGTTATTTCTCGGGGTGTTTTATCACGTTTAAGTTCTACAATAATAACGTCTCCGTTGTAATCGAGACAAAGCAGATCGATAATGCCTCTAAAATCCGTATTTACCTGTCTTCCAATTACTAATAAGTCGTTAGAGAGGATTGAGATATCCTGTTCTATCCAATCTTCTAAACGCTTTTCGAGGTCCAGTTTAGCCTTCGTAATTACGTTTAATTGATTCTCAGCAATTTCCCAAATCTGAATATCTTCAGCCATAAATCTCAAGCGAAAATCTGATTGCACCTAGTATAAATATCATCTACATAGTAACCTTCTACTTTTTCTTCATAATCGTGCTTGAGGCGGAGGGGCAGATGTGTGTTCTGAGCCGAGGTTGACCAATCGAATCGAGATTTGATCGAGATTTCATTTCATGCCCCATACCCTTCTGGAAGTTCGTACATCCGCTCTCCAGAAACGTACGGAACAATTGCATACTTATGAAGGAGCTGAGGGCACCATTCTTGAGGCGTATAAGCATCGGGATAATCTTTTATCACCGCATGGCCTGATACTACCAACATTTTATTGAAATGAGCTTCGCGCTCGCCCAGCGGATTTAGCAAATAAAGATGGGCCACAGTACGGCCATATTTGTCTTTGTCCTGAGTAATGACCACTTCCACCTCTCGGCCATTCAACTGATTTTTGGCATACTCTGCGGCTCTTTTGCCAGCATCACCCCCTAGCTCGGGACAATCTACATCTGCCAGTCGAACTCTTCCTACTCCTTCAACGTCCAATGTATCGCCATCTACGACTTTGGTCACCATTCCAATCAAAGCTTGATCTTCCTCGGGCACTTCAGGTAGATAGTCAACAAAAATCAGTGAGATAAAAACGATGGCCACGATCGACGCGGCTAGAATCAATTTCCAGGATAAGTTCATTTGTCGTCTCCAAATGCCCATATTAAAAGGTCAGTAAGAGGTCATAAAAAAGGGAGCGTATTGCCCTTTCTGTATGCCAATGCCTGACAAACTGATATTATTTCTCCTTCTTGATTGGTTACCTGAATGCGACAAGTAGAAGTTCTGCGAGTCATGCTTATGACCTCTGCTTCTGCATATAGTTTATCTCCAGGAGAAGGTGGCCTCAAGTAAGTCACGTTGATGTTTAGAGCCACGGCAACGGTTCCATAGGAATTTGTAGCAGCTCCAAAAGCTTCGTCGATCAGGGAGAATATGGCACCACCATGAGCCATTCCCACCGTATTTTCGAGGTCTGGTGTGAAGACCATCTCCACCAACGAACGACCTTTTTCAAGCTCCGTTACCGTTATGCCCAGCTTTTGGGCATAAGGAGAACAGTTGATCTCCTGGCAAAGGGTTTCTAGCATCTGCTTTTCGTCGACCACGTCCATTTCGTGTATCATTTTACCACTTGAATTTGCCTATCTATTTTGCTTTTATCTTTCAATATCACTTCAGCGAAGGAACTTGATGGTGAAAGGATATCGATAAGGCTCACCACTGCTGGCCTTGATGGTCGCCACAACCACCAGTATGAGGTCCAATAAGAAAAGCCCCATCACCAATAATATGCTTATGAGAATATTGAAGGGAATTGCCATGGGGTTCCAGAGATGGAACCAAAAACCCCCATGAAACGGCCAAAAAAAAGCCATGGAACCGATCATGGCAACGATAATAATGATGAGGACAATCCCATAGATGCTCATTGATATCTGGAAGTTGAGGGACTCTTTCCCCTGGTCGTCCACGAAGGGGTGATCATTTCTCTTGATCAACCAAATTACCAGCGGTCCCAATATGTGACCCAGGGGCACTCCCACTAGGGCGACCAATGCACTCAGATGACAAAGCATGGCCCAGGTGCATGCGTCTTTATTTCTTTCGATCATAGCTCGAGCTCCTGAGACTGTTAGAAGCATATTGGTAATAAAGTTACGGAGCGATCTTGGTGCAGAGGTAAGTAGATATGAATCCGTTTTTGTAATCGATGTCGTTAATCTCGAATCCCGCTCTAGCAAGCATGCCTTCTAAAATCCAGTTCATGGTTGAATGCTCTTCCTTGATGTGTCTTATGACATCTCGGGGCGGTTTTCCATCATTTGTCTTTGCCATTTCAGTCAATAAATTCTGAAAGAAATTTTGGTAATTTTCAGTTTGGAAAGAGTAAACTGCGTCCATCAAGTAAAACTTACCCCCCTCTTTGAGCATTTTAGAAAGGCGCAAAAGCCCAACTTGTTTCCAAAAATCAGGTAGATGATGCAGCGCCAACTGAGATGCTATGAAGTCCAGTGGGGGGCCTTGATGATGGTAAGTCAAAAAACCGCCCTGCACAAACTCGATGTTTCTCACTCCTCGATATATGGCCTTCTGCTCTGCATATTTCAACATGGGTGCAGATATGTCCACTGCAAATACTCTCGAGCATCTCTCAGCCGCGGCTATGGCCAGTTCACCGGTTCCAGTGCCCATCTCCAAAAAGGTTTGATCTTCTTTCGGCGCCAACTTATCAAGAATGTCCTGAACCTCTCGCCGAACATCTCTTATCTTTTGCATGCGTTGGTCGTATATCCGTATCTCTTCCAGGGATCCATAATCGGTACCGATCTGCCTAAACTCGTCGTATTGCCAGAGTGATCTATTGCCCATTCTCGTCACCTGTTATAGGTCGTATTTTTAATTTTACAAATTTTTAAATTGAATTTTTCACTGTATAATTCTTATTGACAGAGGATAGCGATAAATTTCGCCGTCGTTGGCCTTAATGGCAGCCATTATTACGAAAACTAAATCCACGATGGCGATTGCGACCAGCAAAAAGAAGCCCACCAAAAAAAAGACCAGCACACCAGCGATGATTCCATAGATGGTCATGGATATTTGGAAGTTAATGGCCTCTTTTCCTTGATCGTCCACAAAGGAATGGTCATTTCTCTTAATAAGCCAAATTACCAGCGGACCCAAAATGTTTCCCAAGGGTACTCCTACTAAAGCGAGCAGGGCGCTTAAATGACATACCGTGGCCCAAGTACGAGCATCTTTGTTGGCTTCCAACATGTTTCCTCCCTTATAGTTATTTCTTGAAAATTTTGAATTTGTAAATCCAGTGTTTTGTTTTGGGGACTGTATTGCAGATTGATTTGCTGAAGGTTCTTCAGATTTCATCGACACGTTTTAGATTGGCTTAATTAATTAATCTAATGGTGATATTATAGTCGAAAACCAATTAGATGATACTAATTATTTTTCGCCAGAATAGTGTTTAACGATACGAATAGGCCAAATCTCGAACTCGCAAGAGTTCGAGATTAATCCGAAAAGTATCGTTAAACACTATACTCGACGAAATCATCTCAATTCGTCAATGGAGATTTCCTTTTTTAATCGGGGATCCATTTCATCTCTCAGGCCGTCCCCCAGAAAGTTGAAGGCTAAAACGGTGATGGTTATGGCAAGCCCCGGGAATATCATTATGTGAGGCGCCTTTCTCAAAAAGAGACGACCCGCGTCGAGCATTGACCCCCATTCAGGGGTTGGAGGCTGCACCCCAAATCCCAAGAAGCTCAGACCTGCTGCTGCCAATATGGCGTAGCCAATTCCCAGGGTGGCGATCACAATAACCGGTGATATTATGTTGGGCAGTACATGCGTCATTAATATGTAGAAATGGCCTGCTCCAAGGCCTTTTGCTGCCACCACGAAATCCTGATCTTTTATGGAGAGGATTGACCCCCTTACTACTCTAGCGTAGCTTGTCCACTCCACTACCACCAGGGCGATCATCATATTGATCAGACCAGGGCCCATAGCTCCAGCCAAGGCCAGCGCCAAAAACATGCTGGGAATGGCCAAAAAACCGTCCACAAATCGCATGATTACTTCGTCCACCAGTCCACCGAAGTAACCCGAGACTGCACCAAAAATTAGCCCTATAAAAAGAGAGGCGCTGATCACAGATACCCCCACCAGAAGAGATACCCTGGATCCGTATATTACCCTGCTCAATATGCACCGGCCCATGTGATCAGTTCCGAAGGGGTACTCCTCTGATGGAGGTTGAAGCCTGACTTTCAAATTGGCCTTTGTCGGATCATGAGGGGCGACGAACGGGGCAAAGACGGCAACAAGAACCAAGAACGTTATTATAGATAGGCCAATTAAGACGTTCCTGTTCTTAATCAGCATCATAACGAATCCTCGGATTTAAGTAAGTGTAGGACAGGTCCACAATCAAATTGAGGGTGACGAAAATGATGGCTATGAATATGATGGCCCCTTGTATCATGGTGTAATCTCTCTGGTATATGGAGTTCACCACCAATCCACCAATCCCTGGCCAACCGAATATCCATTCGGTGATAACAGCGCCATTAAGAAGAAAACCGAGATTTAGACCCAACATTGTCACCACCGGGATCAAAGCATTTTTGAGGGCATGCTTTCCGATCACCACCCTTTCAGGAAGGCCCTTCGCCCTGGCAGTCATTATGTAATCCTGTCCCAATGCTTCCAGCATGCTTGAACGCATCAGCCGAGCAGTTACTGCGGCTGAGCTTGTTCCAAGGGTAATTGCAGGTAATATCATGTGTTGGAGGTCGCCACCATCCCCATATCCGGCCACTGGGAGCCAGTCCAGATAGATGGAAAATAACATGATGAGGAGGAACGCCTGCCAGAAGTTAGGGATGGACACGCCAATTAGGGCCCCCAATCGGCATAAGTCATCGATTATGGTGTTGTGCTTTATGGCTGCCAAAATGCCCAGAGGAAGGGAAACTAGTATGGATATAACCATGCTCACAAAAGACAGCTTCAAGGTGGCCTTGAAACTGTTGATAACGGCATCTGCAACAGGTTTCTCAGACATGTAAGAATAACCGAAGTCGCCGTGCAACATGTTGTTCAGCCACCGCAAATACTGAACGTAAATGGGCTGATCAAAACCCATCCTGATTCTATAGGCTTCGACGACCTCTGGACTAGGTGTGCCTTCGGGACTGGTCAAAATTATTTCCGCAGGATCGCCAGGTGCGATAAACACCATAGAAAAGCTGATGACGGAAACGAAAAGCAAGGCTGGTACGATCAACAGGATTCTCCTCGCTATGTACACCAACATCTCCACTTCACCAACTGTTTTGATCCTTCATCCTCAATACTGGGTGAAGGTTTCTTTTATGGCTTTAATGATGTCAAACCAGGATATGGAGGCAGAATTGGCACTTAAGCCTTTTCTCCCATCACCAAGAAAAGTGGGTCTTTATGAGATATCCTGTAAGACATGGGATTGTGAAGGTTTTGGAATTGTTGAACCTCCTTCAGATATCTCACCGCCACGTTGGACAGACCTTTATCTTCGAAGAGGGAACAAATTCTGTGTGGTCTGTTATTGTCATAGAGGGGCAAGTTGTTTCGTATGGGATCGTAGTACTGGCCGAAGACCGAATAAAAGGATGGACGTTTACCTTCGGTGACGATGGCAATGGCCTTTGAAAGATTACGACGAATGCGCATGGAAAGTGCGGTATCAAACCAGGGGCCATCTACGGCCAAAATCATTCCACCAGGCCTCAAAACGCGGGTCCACTCCAAAATGGCCTCTTGGGGGTCTGAAAGTGTCCAGAGTAAATACCTGTTCACGATCAAGTCGAAAGAGCCATCATCGAAGGGGAGGGATTCGGCGTCTCCATGACAGAAATCAACCATTACCTTTCTCGCTTTGGCGTTCTCTTTGGCCTTATCGAGCATGCTCTTTGATAGATCTACTCCAGTTACCTGGTGGCCCATCTCTGCCAATATCAAGGCCAGAAATCCAGGACCTGTTCCCACGTCTAAAACCTCCAAACGTTCGCCACCATTCAAAACCACCCCAAGCTCCCTTTTCCAGACGGACCATTCCTCCTCCTGGAAGCCCGGAAGGCCATTGGTGTAGGTCTGACTTCTCCAATCCCAGTAATTCGTAATGATCTCCTTGGTGCTCATGAACTTCATCTCCGCGTGTTCCAACCAGTGATTTATAACTATATAAATAATATATCAATATATACTATTTGTCTGATAACTCCAAATATTCCTATGCCTTATTAATAAAACTTTTGGTTTGTTTTACATTTAATCATACATAATAGTAATTAAGTATATTCCACTTTTCCAAATTTCTGACACAAATAATATCCGCGCATTAAATATGAGGGAACAATTCCATAAATTTTCGTTCTAATAGCACTTGCTTTAACGATAATATTTATCATCCTAGGACAACGGAAAATTCAAATTAGCAGGGACATGGTTTTCAATCAGCGACAAAATATTCGATAAAAAAGAGAAATGATGATGTTTCTGGTCACCAATCTTCGTAGTTTGGATACCAAAAAACACCCTGTTTACTTACATCGTAATCTATACCCTGAAATATATCTATATACTCCTGATGCATCGCCTTTGGATCTAAATCCTCAAATAACTCTGGGTAGAACAATTTTGCGAGGTATGCAGCACCAATCTGATATCCAGGACCTGGTGCATAGATGAGAATGGCGTGTGTTACATAAACGCGGTCGTTTTTCGTTGCTTCTATCAGATCAAATCCTGATGTTTCCATTATTTCGTCGTAACGCGCTTTCATTACACTTTCATCATCTGTTTCATAGCCACCACCAACTAACAAAATCCCGACGATGATATCTGGATTTTGTTCGATCACCCACTCAGGATCTACCGTTGGAAGAACACCTTCCCATCCGCCTCTCAAGTCCGCACCGATGTTTATTCCACCGGCCATCTCAACGACTTCCGAATAACCACTTCCACTTGAAACAGTTGTTCCACCGGGTCTGTCCACGAATACTTTAGGCCTCCCATCCTCTGGAATCTCCGATACTTTATCGCTAATTATATCGAGACACTTGTCCTGCCAATCGAGGTATTCGCGGGCATTCTCCTCTTCGTCGAGGGTGTAACCCAACCGCATCAATCTATGTGCAGGAGTTTCGTCCCTGTAGACGCAGACCCGCACAACATCAATGTCTGTTCCCTCGAGTTTTTCTTCCAGATCTGGGGTATGCGACTTACCTAAGATGATCACATCTGGGTCCAGTTCTAATATCCGTTCAACATCGAGATCTTGGCGTGCCCCAACAGATGGTAATTTACTAAGCTCAGGGAAATACCTGGGATATTCCAGTATCATATCGTCGACACCAACAATCCGATCCTGTGCCCCTAATATGCGAATGACCTCTGCAGTGTTATCATAAACCACAATAATTCTCTCGATAGGTTTGTGGACCGTTGCGGCCTCGCCACTACAATCGATGTACAAGAGCTCCTCTTCTTCTCCGTTTATGATTTGTTCAATCTGAGTTACGTCCTTTTCATCGATTTCGCCGTCTTTATTTGCGTCAGCTAGACTTGTGCATTCGTTTGAGCCATCAATTATCCCCTCTACGTAGATTACGTCCATTTCATCGATGGTGTCATCCATATTTGCGTTACCAAATATTCCTAGCGTGAAATTCGCAGCATACGATGGTATAACCACTAAAGAAGCGCATAATACCAATAATGCAAATGTATGGATATATCTACTCATTTTGTTGCATCTCCTCCAATATCTGCTTGCTTGAACGCCTATTATCCCGATAACAATACGTCATTGATAAATAGGAATTAAGTGTAACAGATTATATGATAAATTCTACTAATAAGTTTATTATTTATAACACTTTCCAACTATAAGTATTAAAAATACGCTTATATTAAATACATATAGGTTTTAAATATCAGATGCGTCAGACGCGTAAATTAACTGAATGGATAATTATAAAATATCTTTAAAGATATAATTTGACAAGCGAAATGGCAATGATATGTCATTTCGCTTCAAATCAGTCTTTATCAGGCCACGTAGACGTCTTTGGTCAAGATGGTTATCTCGTTGGGGTATATCTCAAAGCCCTCAACTCGATCGTTGAGTCCCACAAGCAGCTTGTCGTAGAACAGGTACGTTTCTGGGGAGTCCTCGACCACTTGCTTTTGAATATCTGCATAGATCTTCTTTCTTTCGTCATTGTCCGTGGTCGATTTTCCCTCTTCTATCTGGTCATCTAAGCCAGAATAACGAGTCCATCTCGCTTCAGTTCCAGTCGACAAGAAGTGCTGGGATACGAAGTCGTCCGGATCGCCATTGACGGCAACGCCGTAGGCGTAAAGGGCCAGATCATAGTTTCCATCGCTCATGTCTGACTTAATGGCAGCGGTCTCCAGAGGTTCTACCGTGGTTTTGATTCCTATGTCTTCCAACTGAACGGCGATGACCTCTGTAGAGGGCACGTTTGCAGGCCTGGTGGTATAGGTCTTTATGGACAACTCAAAGGGCTGACCATCATAGAGCCATGCTTCGCCATCCCAAATGAGACCGGCACTTTCCAGCAGAGCCTTTGCCTTTTCTTGATCGAAGGGATAGCCTTCAATCTCATCATTGGCTGACCAAGGATAGCTGGAAGGCCAAAAGCCCTTTGCAGGTACGCCAGCTACGCCCTCAAGGGCTGTATCTACCAGTTCATCGCGGTTGATGGCATAGTTTATGGCCTGTCTAACCTCCAGTTTGTCAAGAGGTGACTTTTCTGTGTTCATGAACATGAAGTACGTTCTCATGGTCTCTTTGGAGACCATCTTGGTGTTTGGTTTGTCCTCAATGGTTTCGTACCACTGAGCCGGTATGCTCCAGGCGATATCTACTTCGTCTGCCTCAAGCATTAGTGCCCTGGTCTCAGGCTCCTTAATGTAGTAGACTACTGCACCGTCTGCTTTGACGGGGCCGTTCCAGTAGTTTTCATTTCTGATAAGAGACAGGCTCACGTCGTTCTCGTAGCTTTCAAACTTGAAAGGACCTGTTCCCATCGGATTGTAGTCCAAATCTTCAGCTGCAGGACTTACAATGCTTGCTGTTCTGATGTCTGCCAAAATTGAAAGCGTGGGCGCGTAAGGTTCCTTTGTCACAATTTTTACGGTATAATCATCCACCTTGGATATGGACTCCACGAAATCATATTGGTCGTACCAGCGGTTTTCGGGATCATTTTTCACCCTGTTTATGGAATAGATCACAGCATCGGCATTAAAAGGTGTTCCATCATGGAAGGTGACACCTTCTCGGAGGTAAATGTTCCATTCGGTATCGCCAATTAGATCGTAGCCGGAGGCCAGTTCAGGGATGAGATTCATGTTTTCGTCATAGCTGAATACGGTCTCATAGACGCCAGCCTGTCTCATGTACCACCCCACATAACCAAAGGCAGGGTCGAGTCTGTCGCCTGGTGAGAAGGGCATTACCAATCTGACGTCTTCTGCCAAAACGGCAGGCATGGGCATGAACAACAATAACACTGCAGCGCAAACGAACTTAGCTTTTAACATGTATTTATCACCATACGCGCAAATCGTCATAATAATTAATAAGTATTTTGATGATTAATTATCTAATGATATTAAATTAAAAAGAAGTAGTACGCTAGATGTTGATTATATGTAATTATGGCGAATTGCAAGGATGTATTCATGCCATAAATCAGATTTTTCGAATGCGACGAAATTTTTTGTCATAATATTTGAATCGATGAATTTTTTATAGAATGCCACTTAAAATCCCGTAGAGGTGTTTACACCCAATAAATTCGGTCAGATTCAAAGCCAGATGAAAAATGCATTATAGTCGAAAACCAATTATGTGATACTAATTGGTTTTCTACTATAATCGGCCACGGTAAAATTTAAACGACAAAGGTTTTGATGTTACGTCTTCGAGCCACTTCGGCGGGAAGATCGACCACGTTGGATGCTGCATCTATTACGTTCCCGTCGGCAGTGGCCACAATAGAAGAGCACGACTTCAGGCGTCGATCCACGTCTTTGGCGGTTTTTGCCGATCCTGTGACTTTCAAATCGCTCAGCATATCTCTAACGTTGCTGGCCAAAAGGCCGCTTTTGCTCATCTGCTGGTCAAAGAGAATGGTGACGTTTCTGGGTCGGCCTTCTTTTAAAAGGGCCAATATTTCCGCTAAAGCGATGTCTGTCAGCTCTGAAGACTTGTAGTTTCTAAATATTCCTCTGGTATCTCTCAAAAAGCCGTCATCGCACAGGTAGACCGGAGCTTTTGCCAATAAGCTTTCTACTGTGATCAGAACGTTGTAGCCGTCCACAAAAACATCTCGATCCCGAAGAGCTTCCAGGGGCGTTAGCTTTTTCCTGCGAGATCGAGCCACCGACTTGGAAATTACCACCCTGGTCAAAACGAACCTTTCCTGTTCAGACAAACGGTGGTGGTCTGACACGAACCTGATGGTAGGTCCGTTGGAGTAACCACAGTTTAAAAGGTAGCGGACCTCTTCGGCCGCCACCTTTAAAACACCTTCTACTGGCGATTTTTTAACATTTCTTTCAACGTCTCTTCTGCAGATTGCTTCACCTCCTGGTAAAGATCTCTGCCCTTTGAGTCGATGGCCACAATCATGGGGCCAAAGTTTTTGGCATCTAAAACCCATAGGGCTTCAGCCATTCCCATCTCTGAGTAGTGGATGCCCTTTATCTTGAGCCGCCTGGCTGCTAATGCACCACACCCGCCAGGATATGCCAGATAGGCTGCTTTGCCCTTGAGAAATTCGGTGGCCTCTGATATGCCGCCCTTGCCTATTATGACCTTCACCCCTTTATCGACCACTTCCTGAGTATAACGGGTCATCCTGCTGCTGGTGGTGGGCCCTGCAGAAATCACTTCATCCCCTTGAATCAAAGGCCCACAATGATAAATTGCAGACCCCCCTAAATCAACAGGCAGTCCACCAGTACTTCGAAGCAGGGTGTGAACTTTGTCTCTCGCAGTATAGACAGTGCCACTTATCCAAATGAGATCTCCCGCCTGAAGGGATAAAACGTCCTCAGTCGATAATGGGGTTTTCAATCTAAATTCCATCCTTCTTCCCCCACTATGGCAGATGCGCTTCTATTGGCCCAACACTGTATGTTTACCGCCACTGGAAGTGATGCCGTGTGACAGCAAGCGGTCTCAATCTTCACCCCCAAAGCAGTGGTGTCGCCGCCTAGGCCCATGGGGCCGATTTTCAGCTGGTTGATCCTGGCAAGCAGATCAAGTTCCATATTTGACGAGCCAGGCATCTTGATGAGAGCCTTTTTGGCCAATCTAGCTGACAAATCAAAGGTTCCTCCAATGCCCACCCCCACGAAAACAGGAGGACAAGCCTTCCCTATTCTCGTTGCCAGCTCTTTTAACACGAACTCTAATGGATCATCAGCAGGATTTAACATGCCCAAAAAACCCATGTTCTCCGACCCCGCGCCTTTGGGGAAAGCTGTAATGCGCAGATTTTCTCCTTCCACCAGATCCAAGATCAAATCGGGCATTCCCTGACCTGTGTTGTCGTCGGTATTGATCCTGGTTAGAGGGTTCACGGCGTTGGGCCTGAGGGGAATTGACTGAGTTGCCTTTCTCACGCCTTCAGCTACGGTCTTCTCAAGATCGAAAGAAACTTTGAGATCGCGGCCCAGTTCAATATGAAATATAGGAAGTCCCGTGTCCTGACAGATGGGGATTTCCTCTTGAGCTGCGATCTTTAGGTTTTCCACTATGGCTTCTAGCTGAGATTTGGCCACAGGATGGGTCTCCTTCAGGGCAGCTTTTTCGATCAGTTCCGTCACCCATCCTGGAAGGGTCGTTTCGGCTTTTTTGAGCACCGCAACGGTGGCCTCCTCCAAATATTCAGGTCGCAATATATCCACCAATATTCAAGTATAGTCGAAAACCAATTAGATGATACTAATTGGTTTTCGCCAGAATAGTGCTTAACGATACGAATAGGCCAAATATCTAACTCTTGCGAGTTCGAGATTAATCCGAAAGGTATCGTTAAGCACTATAATTTTAATTTTTGTTATTCCTTCCGTCAATTTTTATGGGTTTAGACTGTTCAGCCAAATGAAGTTCTGTATCCAAACCCAAGGCCTTTTCCATGGCGTACTTGTGCAGATCAGCAGAGGCATGAATGCCACCGTCACCGCCTCTAACCGCTCGACAGGGATACATTTGGCAGAGCAAACCAGCCCGAGGTGGAGCATCTTTCACCTTTTGGCCTACCACATCTCTTGCCATGTGCCAGGTGCTTCCACAAGGCGACCCACAGATCACCTTTACCGCTGCTATACAACCTTCCTTTACTTCCACCTCGATTTCGGGACGGCCCAGCTTCTCAGCAAATTGATCCAAGGCCTCAACACCGCATTTTTCCAGGGTACAGCAAATCTCATCCACTTCCACGTAAATTCCATATCGATCTGCGATCTTCTGCAACTCAGGAACGGATCCTGCCCGGGCCAAGCCGCCGGGTATGATTACCACTTTGCAACCGGCCTTGCCTGCCCTGATTATAAGCTCTGGAGTCACATCGGGATGAAGCGAATAAGTGATTATCAAATCTGAGCTGAATACCTCAGGGTTCAGGTCTAGTTGGTCCACGAACTCCTCGGGATCCTCGATAAAATCTGGCAGAAATTCGGGAACCGTTGTAGATGTTACATCGAAATCGGTCCGCTCTTTTATGGTCTCGATCAGCCGTTCACCATATTTTCCTCTAGCGACCACTCCAACACGCATGCATGAAAGATGACGGGAAACGGTTATAGGTTTTGTCACAGGGGAACTGCAAAACCACAGAAAAATAGAACCCGAAGATCATAAAGTCAAAGCCATACAACCATACAAGAAACTACATTTACCTAGAAACCAGAAAGGCGATCATGATTCCCTCTGTGCTCGTGGCCGGTACTCATAGCGGCGTTGGCAAGACCACCGTCGTCATGGGACTTATGGCTGCTCTTAAGCAACGCGGCCTGAAAGTGCAACCCTTCAAGGTGGGACCGGACTTCATCGATCCAACTCATCACACCGCCATTTGTGGTAGGACTTCACGCAACTTGGACACCTTCATGATGGACGAAGATGGCGTGCGTCAATCTTTTTCTAAAGGAATAACGGATGCAGATGTGGCGGTGATAGAAGGTGTTATGGGACTTTACGATGGTCTGGAAGCCACAGAAATTGCCTCCTCTGCTCACGTGGCCAAGGCCTTAGGGGTTCCAGTGCTTTTGGTGATCAACGTTCATGGAATGTCCCGTAGTGTCGCTGCCATGGCTTTGGGCTATAGTCAGTTCGATCCTCTGGTGAACATCGCCGGGGTGATATTGAACCAGGTGGGAAGCCCTCGCCATCTAGAACTTCTCCAAAAGGCTTTGAATGTACCAATTTTGGGCGCTTTGCCCAGAAAGAAGGACATTTCGCTTCCAAGCAGGCATTTGGGTTTGACCATGGGGTTTGAAAGCAAACACGATATAGAGGCACTGGCCCAATTTGTAGAGGAAAACGCCAATCTGGACGAGATACTGGAGCTGGGGCGAAAACGTCCACCATTACAAACTTCTCCCCAATTAAAGACGAAATTAGAAGACGCGAAAAAAGTCAAGATCGGCGTGGCGCGGGACGAAGCATTCTGCTTTTACTACCAGGAAAACTTCGAGGAGCTTAATCGCTTGAATGCAGAGCTGGTCTTTTTCAGCCCCTTGCGAGATGATCTTCCAGAAGTGGACGGCCTCTATTTGGGTGGCGGCTATCCTGAGCTTTACCCTGAGGCTCTGGAAAAGGCACCTTCACGCCAGCAGATCAAACAGGCGGCCGACGACGGAATGCCCATATACGGAGAATGTGGTGGGTTGATGTATCTGGGCGAATCGGTGATCTCCGAGGAAGGGGAAGACGTAAAGGGATGGGTGCACAAGATGGTTGGTGTTTTGCCGGCCAGCACCATCATGACCAAGCGGCTTCAGGCCCTGGGGTACGTGGAAGGAGACGTAATTTTGAAAAACCCTGTGGTAAAGAAAGGAAAGGTGGTCCGGGGTCATGAGTTTCATTACTCTCGCATGGACTGCGCCCGAGATGCGAGGTTTGCCTATCAGTTCCGGCGAGGAAAGGGCATATTGGGGAACTTGGATGGGCTCATGGAGCACAACACCCTGGGAAGCTACTTGCACACACACTTCTATTCCTATCCAATGGAAACGTTCGTTGGCAGCTGTAGAGAATATAATAAAAGGTAGTGCCGCCAGAGGCGCACGCTTAAACACAAGCTTAAAGGGGAAGAAAAATGGCCAGAACGCTCTCAGAAAAGGACGTTGAAATGCTGAAAAAGCTCGCACCAGAATGTGAAGACGTAATCTGTGCGGGCTCAGGGGCCAATTACAGGTCGATCCTTCCACCGGTGTCTAACCACTATGCAACTAGCGATGAAGATTTCGAGGTGCGATTGAACCGACTCGATTATGATGAGATGAAGTATCTTTCGGAGGTAATCTTCGACGGATCTGAGAGCTTGTTGTGCGTGCGAGAAGAGCACGTCGAGATCCTTGTGCGCCTGATGGCTAACAAATATTCAAAAGAAGTTGCTAATACGATAAAAACCGTTTACGAAAATGCCGGTTTTTGTGACTATTGATTATTATTATTATTATTATTATTATATGATATAAAAATAACCATTGATGGGGTGCGCCGCTCATTAAGTCTGTTAAATGGGCGGTACGTGTTTAGCTCCCCTATAATCGATTGCATGATGTTGTTTTTGGTCAGTGAATACGCGCTGACAAACAACTTGTTGTAAGTAGAAAAACAACATCTATAGTCGCAGTTACTCAAAATTAACTCACAGGAACTGGCCACGCAGGACCTCAAGAAATGGCTTTGATGATGCTGATTGAGATGAGCTAAACACATACAATGGGCGCAATATCACTTTTCACAAATCAACAACGAAAATTGAAGCGATGTCTCTCCAGGAGTTCCTGGCCAGTTCTGCCTTTCGATTTTGGAAAAACCAACTTCGCGAAGCTTTTTCTTAATCTC
>Ga0272441_10003525_pt1 | contig 29616 bp, 28 predicted proteins | sample SSMProp6N_FD_193582 | JGI IMG/M metagenome (GOLD analysis project Ga0272441, IMG submission 193582) | Marine sediment archaeal communities from Little Sippewissett salt marsh, Falmouth, MA, United States - SSM-Prop-6N | ecosystem: Environmental > Aquatic > Marine > Wetlands > Sediment ... | reverse complement strand
CAGCTGAAGCTGCCCAGCGCCCCCCAGCCGTTCCTCAAATACTTCGAGGAGGAAAGCCGTCCCCAGACCCGGCTGGATCGGGATTACGAGGGCGGCATGGGGGTGACCATCGGGCGTCTGCGGGAGGATCTGATCCTGGATTGGCGTTTCGTTTGCCTTTCCCACAACACCCTGCGCGGAGCAGCCGGGGGCGGGGTGCTCACCGCGGAGCTGCTCAAAGCCGAGGGCTACCTGCAGGCCAAGTAGGAGCTGTCTAAACGGCCGTTTTCTTCATTGACAGCCAGTGGATCCCATCTTATCATCAGGCATTTGCTGTATCATAAGGGGAGGCAGACGTGCGTAAGCTGATTTATCTTTGCTTTTTGCCGATTCTACTTGTTTCCTGCGGGGATTTGCTGCAGCTGGGCATCGATGCAGCAAAAACAGCCGGGAGTATCATCGATGACCTGGCATTGTACTATCGGTTCGATGGAAACACGGATGATTCAAGCGGGAACAACAGGGACGGTACGCAACCCGGGGGAACTCCCTTCAGCCATGGTGAATCCGATCGCTTCGGTGCATCGAATACGTGTGCGCAATTCATTAATACACATATGGACACCGGATGGGGAAGCGCGGTAGAGATCACCGGTGAGTTCACGATAAATTTCTGGATTAAACCGAGGAGCTCTGCCGGTCCACCTCTGCCACGTGCCACCACTAAAATGCACATTCTCGGAGTCAGCAGGGCTTATGAGCCTGAAGTAGATTCTCCCGGTCTATATATGGAAATCGAAAAACCAGGTGCCACTCATAATTTGACCGTTGCGATCGCCGATTCCGAGAGTTTCAGCAATAAAGATCTTGTCACCTTCAATGGTTTGTGGGACAGCATCGATCTGGCAAATTGGTACATGGTGACCATTGTGCACAAGAACGGACTTGGAGCAGATAAAATCGAGCTGTACATAAACGGTGCGAAGCAATCTCCGGATGTTTCATCCAGTGGATTGACCTACCGCGTTGACCTTGAGGATAGCATCTTCATAGGGGGCAGCCACATCAACGATGTAGGTAACGGCGATACATCGTACTACCAGATGGATTTCATGTTTATCGATGATTTCCGGTTTTATTCTAGAGCGCTTACGGATCGGGAACGTGACGCTCTCTACTATGAACGCGGCTATACCCCGTAATCGACGAGGTGACCCACTGATGATGAATATAGCTCGACGGTTGATATTTGGAACATTGATTTTTCTCTTCGCTCTACCTGTTTTTGCCCAGGAGAATGTCCGCAAGATCGCGGTTTTAGGCTTCGAAGCTCTTGATACAACGGAGCAAACGGCCGCACTGGCGCGGAAAGCTGTTGAGGAGACCCTGTTTACTATTGAAGGTGTCACCCTCATTGAGCGGGAGAGGATCGAGCTTGTTCTGAAGGAACAGGAATTTCAGCTTTCCGATCTAGCGGATCAACAGAATGCCGTGCAGATTGGTAGATTTCTGGCAGCTGATACGATTGCTTTCGGGTCTGTTCAGCAGGTGGAAGAGTTTATCGTTACCGTGAAGTTTATCGACGTTGAGACAGGATCGGTTCTGTACGTCGATTCCCAATCCGCTCAGAACAGAGAGCTCATTCAGGAGGTTGCCCAGCGCATTACGATGAAGGCCGAACGGCTTCTTTTTCCCCAACGCTTCTTCGATCCAACCTGGAATGTACGGATGTCCGGCGGTCTCTCCTTCCCGCTGGGGGAGATGCATGATTTGTTGCGGATGGGATACAGGGGCGACATCGGTGTTTCGGTAATTAATTTATTCGTGAATCACCTGATAGGAGGCATTCAGAGTCGGTTCACGTACTATCCCGGTTTGGAGGAAAACACCCAATACTTCATATCGATTCCCGTTCTCCTTGCGGGCGGGTACCGAATCGAATTGGAGAACAAATTGATAATCACTCCGAAACTGTCCACCGGCCTATCCATTGATCTGCTCAGCTGGGATGAAGATGGATTCGTCGCGGGCTTCGAAGATCCCATATACTCCTTGTCGACTGCAGTATCCCCGACTCTATCTGCATCCGTTGCCTTAGGCTACCCGCTAGGTCGATTCCCAGTCGAGTTCGCCGGTGATGTTACCATTATTTTTGAGCATAGCAACCTATTGCTGTCATTTGGTATCAACGTTGGTACCAATCTCGCGTTTTAGATCATTTCCCAGCCAAAATGTGCAGATCCGTGTATCTATTAAAAAAGAGGTAAAAAATCCTCAGATTTCACTGAAAATCCAAAGTATTTCTTAGGATATTGCCAGATATGTGAGGGTTAGGGGAAGCTGAAAACCGGATTGGGTAAAAATTCCTCCCTGGGTCGTATTGACACAGTTAGTCGCCGCTGCGCTCCAGGCTGCGCTTCATTTCCGCGAACAGGCGGGTTGCCTCCTCGCTGCTGACCTGCTCATCCTCCAGGTGATGCTCGATCAACTCCGCGGGAAGCTCGTCGAGGAAGGGGGAGGGTTCGGCCTGCACCAGCCGCCCCCGGCGGCGACGGCCGGCACAGGAGCTGAGGAACAGCCGCTGTTTTGCCCGGGTGATGGCCACGTAGAACAGGCGGCGTTCCTCCTCCAGGTTGTTCAGCCCCTCTTCCACGGCGCGGGCGTGGGGAATGAGGCCCTTCTCCAGCCCGGCCAGAAACACCGTGTCGAACTCCAGCCCTTTGGCCGCGTGGATGGTCATCAGGTTGACCCGCTCTCTGCCGTCCACATCCTCCAGGTTATCCCTGGACACCAGGGTCACCCGGTTGAGATACTCGTAGAGATTTGGATCCAGATTGTCCGGATCCTCCTCGTAACTGGAGATCGAATCCATCAATCCTTCGACGTTTCCGTACTTCCAACGGGCTATCTCCGGACGGGAGTGCTCCTGCACAAGGTAGCTCCAGTAGTCCAACTGCTCGACGAGGGCCGCCAGGGACGATGCCAGCTGGCCCTTGTTGAAGAACCTGGAGCGGAATGTTTCGATCAGCTCGCCGAACTCTCCGAGCAGCTGCGGCGCTTTTTCCGGCAGGGCGTCTGCCCCCGCTGTTTGCACGGCGGTGAGGGCGGAGTACAGGGAACAGCTGCGCTCCCTGGCCGCAGCCACGACCACCTCCAGCGTTTTTTTGCCGATTCCCCTTCTGGGGGTGTTGATGATGCGCAGAAGGTTCATGTCATCGTCGGGGTTGGCGAACACCTTGAGGTAGGCCAGGATGTCCTTGACCTCCTTGCGCTGGAAAAAGCTCATCCCCCCGGACACCTGGTACAGCAGATTTTGGCGAACGAAGGCCTCCTCGATTGCCCGGGTTTGGCCGTTGGTGCGCACCAGCACACCGAATTGATTCAGGGGTACCCGCTGTTTCAAGGCCAGGCTGCGGATCCGCTCGGCGATGAACTCACCCTCCCGCTGCTCGTTCTCGGGGGTTACCAGAACCACCGAATCTCCCTCGGCCAGGCCCGACCAGAGATTCTTGCCCTTGCGGTTTCGGTTGTGAAGGATCACCCGGTTTGCCGCCAGCAGGATTTTCCGGGTGGACCTGTAGTTCTGTTCGAGTTTGATCTCCCGGTAGGTGGGAAAGTCCTTTTCGAACTCGAGGATGTTCTCGAAATGGGCGCCTCTCCACGAGTAGATCGACTGGTCATCGTCTCCGACTATGCAGAGATTGCCCGACATTCCCGCCAGCAAACTGATCAGGCGGTACTGCTGTTTCGATGTATCCTGGAACTCGTCCACCATGAAGTAGCGATAACGCCGCTGCAGAGCCGACCGCACCTCGGCATAACCCTCCAGGAGCCGGACCGGCAGGCGGATCAGGTCGTCGAAGTCCACGGCGTTGAACAGTTTCAGCCGCTGCTGGTACTCCTGGAACAGGGGGCGAAGATGATCGGTCTCCTCCTGCCAATCCGCGCTCTTGCTCTTGAGCTTGGAAAACAGAGCGGAGACCCGGTAGGAATCGAAGCCCTCGTCCCCCCGCCGCAGCAGGCCCTGATCCCGGGCAATTTCCTTGATCAAAGCTTGTTTGTCCGCCTGATCGTAGATGCTGATGTTTCGTCGATACTCCAACCGCTGGCCGTGTTCCCGCAGCACCCGAACGCCGAAGGCGTGAAATGTCGAAACCGTTAGATTCTGCAGCCGCTGTGCGCACAGCTCCCGTACCCTGCCGGCCATTTCCCGGGCAGCCTTGTTGGTGAAGGTCACCGCCAGAATGGCGGACTGGGGAATCCCCTTCCCGAGCATGTAGGCGATGCGGTGGGTGATGACCCGGGTCTTGCCGGAGCCGGCGCCGGCAAGGATCAGCAACGGCCCTTCGATGTTCTTGACGGCATTCAGCTGCTGCGGATTGAGAGAGTCGGTTAAACGGGACATCGAGCTGAGCTACTTGAGGAAGAAATAGAGGGCTCTGATTCCTAGTGTAAAAACCGTGGCCACGATGATTCCGGCGATAACCACGCCGCAAAAAACGGCCAGGATTGTTTTACGCCGATCCATGCCCAGGATCCAGGCGCCCAGGGTTCCGGTATAGGCCCCGGTAATGGGAAGGGGGATGGCCACGAAGAGGATCAGGCCTGCGTAGCCGTATTTCTCCACCTTTGCGTGCACCTTGCGGCGAGATCGCTCGACGATGCGCTCAAACAGCCTCCGGTACGGCTGCCAGCGTTCCAGGAGTTTATGCAGGCTGGAGAGGAACAGGTAGACCAGGGGTGCGACCAGGGCATTGGCTCCCACGCAAATCAGGTAGGCCAGAGGCAGAGGGATATCGTTGGATAAGGCAAAAGGCAACCCTCCCCTCAATTCGGAGATCGGCAGCAAACAGAGCGCGAGGGTTACCAGGAGTGTACGCAGGCTCACTCTGCCTGCGTACTATTCGACTTTAACGGTCTTGCTGCTCTCCCACAGACCGTGGATATTGCAGAAACTTAGACCGTACAGGGTGCCTGAGGTTTTCAGGGTCAGCGTCGCGCTGACCGACGGTTCGGTGAATGCCGGACCTTCGTTCGCACCCTTGGCTGACTCGCCGTGGGCGCTGAACTCGCAGTTGGACAACTGATAGCTGAACTTCTCATCATCCGGTTTGAAGAACACCTGAATCCAGCGTATGTGGTGCTCCGTGGTATTGGGGTGGGCGATCTCCTTGCCCACGGATACGGTCACCTGGAACTTCTCCCCCGCCTTTACCGAATCGGGGCAGTCAAGAACAGGGGAGTGCTTTTCCTGTTTCCAATCGGCGCTTTGAAACTGATCGCCAAGCTTAGCCATTGCGGCTCCTCCTCATCGTTGGGTTTGATTGAAAGATCTGGACAAGAATACCATTGAAGCACAAGAGTGTAAATATAACTATATAGGTAACCTAGGACATCCCGGGTCAATTCCCCTCGCTCTTGAAGCTGCCTTGTGGAACTGTTACAATCCAATCGAAAAACTCATGCACAGCAGCAAGCCGATTCGCCGCCTTTCCTGGGGAAACCGAGTTCTGGATTTTGAAGAGCGTCCCCAGGTAATGGGAATTCTCAACTGCACTCCCGATTCTTTCTTCCCGGGCTCCCGGGTGCCGCAGATCGATCAGGCGGTGCACAGGGGCGTGGCCATGATCCAGGCTGGTGCGGATATCCTGGATGTGGGCGGAGAATCGACCAGGCCGGGATCCGATCCCGTAGAGGCGGCGGAGGAGATCGATCGGGTCGTTCCGGTCATCGAAAAAATCCGCGCTCTTTCCGAGGTGATCATCTCCATCGATACCCGAAAAGTCGAAGTCGCGCGGAAGGCTCTGGCCGCAGGCGCCGATCTGGTCAACGACATTTCGGCGCTCCGCGATAATCGTGCCCTGGCCGAATGCATCGTCCAGCGGGATGTGCCGGTAATCCTGATGCACATGCGGGGAGAACCCAAGACCATGCAGGAAAATCCCCACTACCAGGACGTGGTAGCCGAGATCTCCGAGGAGCTGGTCGGGGCCGTCGATTTTGCGCGCTCCTGCGGGGTCCGCGAGGATCGGATCATCATCGATCCGGGCATAGGTTTCGGCAAGCGCCTCCAGGATAACCTGGCGATCCTAGGCGATCTTCGATCCCTGCATTCCCTCGGCTACCCGGTCCTGGTCGGATTGTCCCGCAAATCCTTCATCGGAGCGGTTCTCGAAAAACCGGTGGAGCAGAGGCTGGCCGGTACCGTGGCCGCCCAAATGCTGGCCTTGATGAACGGGGCGGATATCCTTCGAGCCCATGACGTGGCAGAGGCTGTGGACACGGTCAAGATGTTCGAGGCGTTTCGGGGCTAGCTATGGATTGGTTTGCCGGACACTGGCTCGTGCGGGATTACGTCGTACCCATACTCGATATCCTGCTACTGGCCTATCTGATCTACAAATCCTACCAGATTCTGGTTCAGACCCGGGCGGTCCAGCTGGTCAAAGGCGCCTTGATCATGGGCCTCATTTATCTGGCGGCCTTTTTCCTGCGCCTCAACACGCTGCTTTGGATCCTCAACCTGCTGGTTCCGGGCCTGGTTATCGGTATAGCCATCATCTTTCAGCCGGAGCTGCGGCGGATTTTTACCCGTATCGGAACTCGTACCTGGTTCCGTCTTCGGCCGCGGGTACGCTCCTACCACCTGGATGCCGTCTTGAATGCCGTGGAGATGCTTGCCGCCAAGCGCTGCGGCAGCCTGATCGTGTTCACCCGGAATATCGGGTTGAATACGATCATCGAGACCGGAACGCGGGTGAATGCGGATTTGACCTCGAGTTTGATCCTGACGATCTTCTCGGAAGGCACTCCTCTTCACGACGGAGCTGTGGTAATTCACGAAGATAAGATTGTTGCCGCCGGCTGCTTTCTGCCGATATCGGAACAACCGGATATCCGCCGTTCCTTCGGCACCCGCCACCGGGCAGCTCTCGGTCTGGCTGAGGAGACGGACGCGGTGATTCTGGTGGTGTCGGAAGAAAACGGGACCATCTCCCTGGCCTATGATGCAAACCTGCTCTACGACCTGTCCCTCGAAGAGGTCTCTCGAGCCTTGAAACGGCTGATCGAGTACCAGGCGGAAACCCTGGAGGAGGCGGAGGCTTGAAATCGAGAAGGTTCGTGGAAACGTTCATCTCCAACTGGCCGGCAAAAATCATCTCCCTGGCCGCGGCGGCTCTGTTGTTTCTCTTCTATAGGGTCAACACTATGGATGAACGATTTTTCAGCGTCCCGCTGCAGGTAGACCCGCCCGCGGGTTTGGCCATAAGCAAGCCCTACCCCAAGAGCGCCCGGGTGACGCTGCGGGGCAAGGAGGAGGCGATCTTTTCGGTTATCGAAGAGGACGTAGAGGTGTACGCCGATTTCGGCCGATTTCAGTCGGAGGGCCAGTTTCGTGTTCCGATTCGGGTCGTTCGTCGTGGAAGCTCTCTGAACATCGAGCCTTTGGATATCCGAGTGGAGCCGGCGGAGATATCGGTGACCCTGGAACAGAGAATCGAGAAGACGGTGAACCTCGAAGCGGTGATCAGGGGCTCCCCGCCGGCAGGTTACGATTTGGTCCAGCATACGCTTGTCCCGGACCGTGTCCTGATTTCCGGACCCAGGAGTTTGGTCAACTCGGTTGAGACGATCCAGCTGGAGGAGATCGATCTGGAAGGACGGACTGAGGATTTCACCGAGCAGTTAATGATCTTGGAGGAGAACTCCCTGTTGGATTACTCCCAACAGCGGGCTGTCGTGTTTCGCGGAATTGTGAGGGAGGCGGTGATTATCAAGACCTTCGAGGAGGTTGATATCATAAGCATTGATCTGTCCCCGGACCTCAGGCTGGCCGAGCCTCTTCCCAATGGCAGCGTTCGCATTCAGGGAAACCAGCGTTCGATCGAGGCGCTGCCGCCGGAGAAGCTCAGACTGGTGATAGATTGCGGGGAGATAGAAAAACCCGGGCCGGAGACGCTGTACCCGCAGCCGGACATTCCTCCCGAATTCGTGGTTTTGAAATTCGAACCGCAGCAGCTGAATTTGACATTTATCCTATCGGGAATGGAGGAGCAGGAATGATTTTGGGAGTCGGCATCGACGTGGTTCATGTATATCGGTTGAAGCGCTGGGAAAAGGTGCCGGGGCTGTTGCAGCGTTTCTTTCATGACGACGAATTGAGGGTGGCTCTGCCCAAAGGGGAGGCGGGCATCTTGAGTCTGGCCGCGCGCTTTGCCGCAAAAGAGGCTTTTGGCAAGGCCCTGGGCACCGGACTGCACGGTTTTACTCTGAAGGAAATCGCGGTGATGAACGACGAGCTAGGCAAACCCCATTTCCATCTTTATGGTCGGGCGCAGGAAGCATTGGAGCGGCTCGGAGGTACGAACGTGTTCATCTCCTTGAGCCATGAACGGGACAATGCCCTGGCAATGGTTGTAATAGAGGGGGATTGATGTCGGAGAAAACAACTTTTTTCAGCAAGAACCCGCTTGTGTGCCCCGTGTGCGAAACCAGCTTCTACAAGGAGGACCTGCTGTCAGGAGGCGGGCGCCTAATTGCCGGAGAGTTGACCGAGGAGCTGCACCGCACCTACGAGCCGTCGAAGAAGTACGGAGAGCTGTATCCCCTGGTGTACGCGGTGTTGGTCTGCCCCAGCTGTCTGTACGCCGCCTACCAGCAGGATTTTCTCGAGCTCAAGGAGGAGGCCACGGAGGCTATGCGGGAGCAGACTGACAGAAGGGTCCAAAGCGCATCCCTGGTGTTCAAGGATCTGGATTTCACGAACTATCGGGGATTGAAGGAAGGGGCGGCCAGCTACTACCTGGCCATGATGTGTTATGACCTGCTGGACAGACACTACTCGCCGACCCTCAAAAGGGCTCTCTCGGCTCTGCGGGCAGCATGGCTGTTGGACTCGCTTCATCGCAAAGCATTCAGTGAGAACTACGACTACCTTTCCCGGCTTTTCTACCGCAAGGCCCGTTTCTTCTACATGCAGGCTATCGAGATGGCTCAGAACGGGCAGGAACCCCTGGAGGCCAAGGTAAACTTCGGGCCGGACCTGGACAAAAATTACGGATACGATGGGCTGCTCTACGTTGCCGGTTTGCTCGAATACAAGTATGGTCCCCGCAAGCTCACGGAGAAACGGATCAAAAGCCTGGAAAATGCCAAGAGGATCGTATCGAAGCTTTTTGGTACGGGAAAAGCATCCAAGAGTAAACCCTCGGCTATCCTGGACAAGGCGCGAGAGTTGTATGACGAGATGAACAAAGAGATCAAGCAGCTTCAGGGACAAGGTTAGACGGGTTTGGTTCGTAATATTCGCCTCACCATCGCCTACGATGGAACCGAGTTTTCCGGTTGGCAGGTTCAGAACAACGCCCGCACGGTGCAGGGGGACATTGAAGAAGCTCTGCGGCGGATGCACGGCCATCCGGTGCGTATTCAGGGGGCGGGGCGTACGGATTCAGGGGTTCACGCCAGCGGTCAGGTGGGTAATTTTTTCTCGGACCTGGATTCCATAGAGGCACCTCGATGGCACATCGCCCTGAACTCCTACCTTCCACCGGATGTGCGGGCACTGAGCAGCATAGAGGCGGATGAGGATTTCAACGCCAAGAACAGCGCCTTGCAAAGGGTGTACCGTTACTTCATCTATACCGGAAGCGTGGGCCTTCCTCACCTGCGGCTGTACTGCTGGAAGATTCGCTGGCGACCCGATGTGCGCGCTCTAAACGCCCTGGCCTCTGTTTTCCTGGGGGAGCACGACTTTACGACCTTCGCCACAGCCGGAGACGCCAGCAGGTCCAAGGTTCGGCGGGTGGACACCGCCTGTTTCTTCCCCGAAGGGCCTTTCATCTGCTTCAAGGTGGCGGCCAGTTCTTTCGTGTGGAAGATGGTGCGCAGCATGTTGGGCACCATCCTGGAGTACGAGCAAAAGGCCTTGGCACCGGCTGCTCTGGCCGACGTTCTGAAGGCCCGGGATCGATCCCAGGCCGGATCGAGTGCGCCGGCTAGAGGCCTGTTTCTAGAGAGGGTGGTCTACGATGGGGATCAAGGAATCTGAAGTTTACCAAATGCTCAACCTGGCCGAGGACTACCTGCTGGACGGGTTCCACCACGATCACCCGCCCCTGCCCGCAGCCTCAGTGCAGGAAGGCGGAGGCGGCGCTTCCTCCCGGCAGCAGATTCTGGAGAACATTGCCCGGCAGGTGGCTGGCTGTACGCGCTGCGCCCTGCACCGGGAGCGCCGGAAAACAGTACCCGGGGCGGGAGCGATCGATCCTCTGGTCATGGTGATCGGGGAAGGGCCGGGGGGCGAGGAGGATCGATGCGGAAAACCCTTTGTGGGCAGGGCCGGGCAGTATCTGGACCGCTGGCTTACAGCCATCGGTCTGGAGCGAAACTCGAGCTGTTTTATCGGCAACATCGTGAAATGCCGGCCCCCTGGAAACCGGGATCCTCTTCCCCAGGAAATCACCGCCTGCCTGCCGTACCTGAAGCAGCAGATCGAGGTACTGGAACCCAAAGCCATCCTTACCTTGGGCCGCATCGCTACCCAGATTCTCTGCGGTCGCAGCGAGGGGATCGGAAAACTGCGGGGGCAGGAACTGGACTACCTCGGAATACCCGTGGTGGCAACCTATCATCCCAGCGCGGTGCTGCGAAATACCGACCTTCGCGCCGCGGTTTGGGAGGATCTGAAACGGCTGCGCGCGCTGCCGCCTCTTGAACTGAACCCATGAGCCCCGGCAAGGATCGACTGATCGAGGTTGTCTTCAACCTTCCCCTCCATCAGAACTTCACCTATTCCGTTCCCGAAGATCTGGAGATCACAACCGGCTACCGGGTCCTGGCCCCCTTCGGATCGCGGAGGCTTAGCGGGTACGTGGTAGGCGGCAGGCGAACCCCTCCTGCGGGCGTAGCGGAGATCAAGCAGATTTACCGGGCCGTGGACAAGAGGCCGGTTTTCGATCGACGGCTGCTCGAACTTGCACGTTGGCTCTCCGACATGTACCTCTGCTCTCTCGGAGAAGCCCTGGCTACGATGCTGCCGGGGGGGCGCCGGGAGGTTGAACCGGAGGAGATGGGCGGAGAGCTGGCCGTGAGCAAAGATATTACCCTTTCTGACCACCAACGCACCGCGATCGAGCGGATCTGTGCATCCGATGGGGGGGTATTCTACCTGCACGGGGTCACCGGGTCGGGAAAAACCGAGGTTTTTCTTCAGGTCAGCCGGGAGATGCTGGCCAGGGGCCGCGGCGTGATCTACCTGGTGCCCGAGATCTCCCTGACTCACCAGGTGGTCGACGTTTTCCAGGCCTTTTTGGATCAGCCGGTGGCGGTGCTGCACTCCGGGCTCACCCCGTCCCAGCGTTTGAAGAGCTGGTTGGACCTGCTGGATGGGAAGGTCAAAGTGGTGATCGGAGCCAGGAGCGCGGTATTCGCCCCGGTTGCCAATCTCGGTTTGATCATCATAGACGAGGAGCACGAGGGCTCCTATAAATCCGGTACCACTCCCCGCTACCACGCCCGCCAGGTGGCCATGCATCGAGGGCACCAGGAGAATGCCGTGCTGCTGATGGGAAGCGCCACCCCCTCCCTGGAGGCTTATCACTACATGGGCGCCGGGCGGCTGGAGCGGCTGCCCCTGCCCGAACGACTGAGCGGGGGATGCATGCCCGCGGTGCAGATCCAGGATCTGAACGGTGAAAGCGTTCCCCTATCCAAAACGCTCATTCGGGAAATTCGCCGTACCCACGAGGAGGGCCGCCAGAGCATTCTCTTTCTCAACCGCCGGGGCTTCAGCTACTTCTTTCACTGCCGCAGCTGCGGGTATCAGATGAAGTGTAGGAACTGTTCGGTCAGCCTGACCTTTCACAAGAACAAGAACAGCATGGTCTGCCACTACTGCGGGTATCGCAGCCGTCCGGTGGACGTCTGTCCGGAGTGCGGCTCTATGGAAGTGGGCTACTCCGGCTTCGGCACAGAGCGAATCGAGGAGGAGATCCACCGCCTGATGCCCGAGCTGACGGTGCGCCGGGTGGATACCGACTCGGTACGTAACAAGTCGCGTCTCAGAGAGATCTTGAATGAGTTCCATGCAGGCAGGATCGACATCCTGCTGGGTACCCAGATGGTGGCCAAGGGGCTGAACTTCCCCGGCGTGAAGCTGGTGGGTATCATCTCCGCTGATACCGGACTGCAGCTGCCCGATTTCCGGGCAGCCGAGCGTACTTTCGACCTGATCGTACAGGTCTCCGGCCGGGCCGGCCGCTTTCATCCCGATGGCAAGGTGCTGGTGCAGACCTACCTCCCCGAAAACGAAACCATCCGCCTGGCCGCCGCAGCGGATTTGGACACCTTCTACAAAAAGGAACTGGAGGTGCGGAAGATTCTGGGTTTTCCTCCATTTACCCGACTGATTCGTCTGGTGTTCCGAGCCCGCAGCGCGGCCCGATCCCGCTCCGCGGTCACCGCTTTTGCCCGGAGCCTTCAGAATGCCGACCTGCAGTCCGGCGCCGTGGAGGTGTTGGGACCCGCCGAGTGCCCTCTGGCGGTCATCGCCGGCAACTACCGGAACCACCTGATCTTTCGCTCCGATCATTTCCGCGATCTTCACGACCGGGTCCGGCGCAGCCTGGAGCGTTTCCAGGTTCCCGCCGGGGTTTACGTGGAGGTGGATGTGGATCCGGTGTCTGTGCTGTAGAGCTTCGTTGACTTTCACACCGGGCTTTAGTATCGTTATCTCAGGATACAGCAATGTTGAATATAGTCACTCTTGGTGATGAGCGTTTACAGAAACACTCGATTGTAATCCCCGAGTTCAACGGAGAGATCCAGACTCTTGCCGAGCAGATGTTCGAAACGATGTACAGTTACAAGGGGATCGGGCTGGCCGCTGTGCAGGTTGGCAAGCTGATTCGCCTCTTCATCACCGATATCCCCAATGACGTTCCGCGGGTCTTCATCAACCCGGAGATCGTGGAAACCTCTGTCGGCCAGGGAACGTACGAAGAGGGCTGCCTCAGCGTCCCCGAAATCAACGCCGATGTGATCCGTCCTGCCAACGTGAAAATTCAAGCCTGGAATCTCAAGGGGCGACCTTTTTCCCTGGATGCCGACCAGCTGCTGGCCCGGGTGATTCAGCACGAGCTCGACCACCTGAACGGAGTGTTGTTCATAGACCGGCTCAATCCAAAAAAACGGGAACGGTTGGTCAAACGATACGATAAAGAACACACCCAGTAATGCGCATCCTCTTTGCCGGCAGTCCGGATTTTGCCGTGCCCTCCCTGGTGGCCGTGCACGAAGCATTTCCAATCAGCGCCGTGCTCACCAACCCGGATAGACCGACGGGCAGAGGCAAGCAGCCGATCGCCACGCCGGTGAAGCGCAAGGCCATGGCGCTGGATCTTCCGGTTCTCCAACCCCGGGCTTTGGATGCACCTTTTCTCGAACAGCTGCGGGCTCATCAGCCCGAGCTTCTCGTGGTCGTGGCTTTCGGGCGGATCTTCAGCAGGAAGTTCCTCGAGTTTTTCCCGCGAGGCGGAATCAACCTGCATGCCTCTGTTCTGCCCAAGTACAGGGGACCTTCGCCAATCACGGCGGCGATTCTAGGCGGTGAAACCGAGACCGGGGTAACGGTTCAGCAGCTGGCCCCAAAGATGGACGCGGGAGATATTCTCGGCACCCGTTTGTTGCCCCTGAGCGGGCGGGAAACCACCGGGTCCCTCTCCGCCGTCCTGGCCGAGCTGGGGGCGGAGCTCCTGCCCGCCGTCCTGGTGGATTTGGCCCAGGATCGGGTCCGCCCGGTTGGCCAGGATGAGTCCCAGGCAACCTACTGCCGGCTGGTGCGCAAGGAGGACGGTCGCATCGATTGGAGCGCCGAAGCCGGCACGATCGAGCGCATGATCCGGGCCTACGACCCCTGGCCTCGGGCTTTCACCACCTGGGGCGACCGGCGTGTGAACCTCCTGGCAGGAGGGGTGTATCCGGGAAGCCCCGACACAGACGGCAAGAAGCGGGGACTTGTGCTTGATATCGACAATCGGTATGGTATCCTGGTGAACACCGGAGCAGGGGTGCTGTACGTTTCCAGATTGCAGCTTCAGGCAAAGAAGCCGCTGGATTGGCGGGCCTTTGTCAACGGGCAGAAAGATTTTATCGGCGCACAGCTGGGAGAAGACAGATGAGCAGCATCACGCGTATATTTCCCAATCACAAGGACCCTCCGGACCGGCGGAATTTCAAACTCGTGATCCTCCTGATAGTGGCCACGTTCGTGCTCATGGTCCTGATCGGCTTTGTTACCTTTTGGCTGTCGGTGCGGGGCGCCGAGGAGGTCCTGATACCGAATGTGGAAAACAAGGAACTGATCAGCGCGCTTATCGAGCTGCAGGAAAAGGAGCTGTATCCCCGGCTGCAGATTCGCTACTCCTCCGACTATGAGAAAGGCATGGTGATCGAGCAGCGACCATCATCGGGAAGCATAGTCCGGGTGGGCCGGCGCGTCACTCTGACTGTGAGTCGCGGACCGGTCATCGACAGGGTGGAGGACTACGTGGGACAGAAGCTGGAGGATGTGAAGATCCACCTGCAGACGCTCTTCGCATCCTATAGGGCTCTTCTGAAGATCAAGGAGCCGGTGTCCTACGTCTTCGATCCCGAACCGGCGGGCACCATTCTGGCCCAGAAACCCGAGCCGGGCACGGTGATCGACAGTCTCACCGAGCTCGAGTTGGTTGTCAGTCGCGGGCCCAGGGGGGAGCTGGTGGAGGTCCCGGAGCTCATAGACATGGAGTTCAAGGACGCCATTGCGCAGCTGTCCAGCGCGAATTTCCCCTTCATCTTTTCGGTTAAGCGGGCGGAGGCAGATGAGATTGCCGGAGTGATCGTAGCTCAGACACCGGAGCCGGACAGTGAGGTGCCCTACGGCGCGGTGGTTCAGCTGACCATGACCCGGCCCGAACGGACCGCCGTGGGGCAGGTGTTCGGCGTGTTCGAGTACGTGCTGCCCGACTATCCGATCATGGTGGATATCACCCTGGACTCGATCTCTGAGGAGGGAAACACCACCATCCTGGCCATGAAGCACCCAGGCGGACCGATCTCCATCCCCTACATCGTGGATGAGGACAGCGAGCTGGTTCTGTACATCTTCGAGCAGGAGGAGATCCGCCAGCAGGCCGGAGCGGGGCAGTAGAGCCGGCTACTCGAGACGGTAGTTCTACCCTCAAGCCTTGGGGCGATCTCCGAGGATCGCAACCACCAACAGTCCAGGCCCGGTGTGCGCTCCGATCACAGGCGTCATCTTGGATCGGTAGATTCGCTCCTTCGGGAATAATGCGGCCAGCCGTTCGATCAACTCTTTCGCCTCTTCGGGGCAGGCCGTATTTTCCACGGCCATCTCATCGATTTTCGAGTAGCCGGCGGCAAACTCGTAGAGTTGATCGATGGCCTTTGCCCTGGACCGGGTCCTGCCCGCCGGTTTTACAACTCCCCCCTTCAGGGTGATGAGAGGGTTCACGTTGAGCATGGATCCCAGGTATGCCTTTGCCGCGCCGATCCGTCCGCCCCTTCTCAGATACTCCAGGGTATCGAAGGCGGCCAGGAGCTCGGCGCGGGGGACATTGCGCTCGACGATTTCCCTGATTTCACTCACCGTCGATCCGGCCAGGGCTGCCTGGGCGGATCTCATCACGACCAGGCCCTGACACATGGCGGCTGTCCGGGAATCGATCACCTCTACCCGGCAACTCTTGCTCTTCAGGGCTCTTCCCTGCAGTGCCGCTTCATAGGTGCCGCTGAGACGGGCGGAAAGGGTAATCACCACGATCTCTTGCGCGCTAGCCGCCAGGCTGTCGTACACATCGGCGAAGGCCTGAGGCGGCGGTGTGGAGGTGGTCGGGAACACTCTGCTGTCCTGCAGTTGCAGGTAGAACTGGTCCGCGCTCATATCCACCCCGTCGCGGTAGGCCTTCGTACCGAACTGGATAATCAGCGGCACCACGGATATTCCGAGTTGCTCGGCCACGTGGGAGGGAATATCGGCTATGCTGTCTGTTACGATCCGGACGGCCATTGCTCGAATCACACCTCCTACTCGACGGATATGATCAAATCAGAGCCGAAGAGACCGGCGCAGATGGTTGTAACCTGCAGATGCGGGTCGGCACGACGAAATCCGGCACAGATCGACCGAACCGTCTCAGCAGCAATCCCTCTGCTGTGGAATACGGTAACCACATCCGCCTTATCGACGTCCAGCTCGGCCATGATGCCTTCCAATACCTGCTCCGTGCTCTCACCCTGTAGCGCATGGAATCCGTCCAGCAGAGCGGTGACCTGCCCCGTGCGCGGGTTGTTACCCTTGAGCTCGATCGAGTGAACCTGCTCGATCGCCCGCTCCATGAGCCGGCTGTTCGCATCGTTGTCTTCTGTGGGATTGTAGGCCAGTGCCGCGCAGATCCCTTCGGGGATCGTTTTTGCCGGAACAACTCGGATCTGTTCTCGCCGGGCCGTTGTCGCCTCTTGGATGAGGGGTATCAGATCCGCCCTGTTCGGAAGGACAAACACCCCGCCGTTTCCCGGCTTTTCAATGGTCTCCAGCAGCTTTTCGACTGCTTGAGGAGGCCGGAGCGTGTCCACAACGATCGCGTGGGCGCCCAGACTGGCGAATATTTCGGCAAATCCCTGTCCGGGAACAATGGCCAGCATTCCGGCTGTTTCTGTTCTGTAGGCGCGATGCTGCTCGTCCATATCACGAACGCTGAGCCGCTGGATCGTGCCCAGAGACCCGGCCCGCCGCACTATCGAGTCCGGATCCGGGGTGTGAATGTGGACGCGCACGGTGCTTTCATCTCCGGCCACCACCAGAGACTGCCCGCGATCCTCGAGGTCGGTTCTGATTTTCTCGGGCCGGAGGTTGTTGCCCGTGAGCACGAACTCCGTGCAGAAGCCGTACGCTTCCCCGATCGGGGCTGCTCCAGGCGCAGACCTGCCGGATGCGCTGACTGCCGGGGTTGTTCGGGATCGCCTGGGTGTTGGTCGCCGCCCTTGAAGGTAGTACAGGCAGCCTTCCAGAATGACGTGCAGCCCCTCCGCCCCGGCGTCCACCACTCCGGCTTGCCTCAGCACCTGCAGCTGTGATTGCGTTGCTGCCACGGATTGTTCCGCCACACCGACCAGCCTCTCTACAAGTGTGACCAAGTCCTCTTCGACGACAGAGCTGCTCCTCGCCGCAGCGGCGATATCCTGGATGACCGTCAGGATCGTTCCTTGAACGGGCTTGCTCAACGCCTGCACCGAGAGAGTCGCGGCACGCTGCAGAGACTGTACCAGATCTGCGGTTGCCGCAACCTGTTTCTCTCCGATGCCTCGAGCCAATCCCTGCCACAGTTGTGACAGGATGATTCCGCTGTTCCCCCGCGCGTCCATCAGTGCTCCACGGGCGACAGCCGCGGCTATCGAGGAGGCGGTGGGTTCCGGTTCCGGAACCTTGCGAGCCTCCTGCACAGCAGCGCGCATGCTGAACAGCATATTGGTGCCCGTGTCTCCGTCCGGTACGGGAAAAACATTCAGGGAATCGATGTAGGCTGCATGCTGCTCCAGCCAATCTGTCGCGGCTGTGAGCATTTCCAGGAGAGCGGTTCCACTGACTGATTCAACGATTTTCATCTGAACCTGATTAATCATCGTATCTCAGACGAGTTCAGCAATGGGTGCATCGGCAGACAAGGTATAGTTTGTGGGTTATTTCCCGGCCTGTCAATCAGGTGTTGACGGATCACTCGGCCCTGCGTTATATTTTTCTAAGACATACAGGTATATCGATCAGGCGAGCGTCGTATAATGGTTATTACCCGAGCTTCCAAAGCTCGTGACGGGGGTTCGATTCCCCTCGCTCGCTTTTTTTATTTCCCTGTATCGCTGGGAATACTATAGATCGCCCTCTGTAGAGAGGGCTTTTTTGGTATTCAGCCACGGACCAATTGGAAACGAACTACCTATCGTAAACGTTAGAACAACCACACCCACCTGGCAAGCCGCTGCAAAAATTATTGTATTTTGGACTTATTGCAGAAAATATGGTACCTGCTTCTCTGGAATGCAACATTCATCCAAGAACAGAGACCTGAAATCGATCGCTGTACTTTTCGCCAATGTTATGAGCTATCTATGTAACTATTAGTGGAAAAATACTTAATGCGCTTTGCGGGAGTAAAATTTGTCTTTATGACCTTTTCCTTGCAATGATTTAAAAGAAGGCGTAAATTTCTATTTTTGATGGTTCGGTTCAAGTAGTTTTCAAGGAAGGAGAAAAGGGTATGGGTGATAAGGGAAAAAAAGATAAAGGCAAAAGGGAACAACAGAAAAAAGCCAAGCATAGCCCAAAGGAAAAACGAAAATTAAAAAAAGAAAAAAAGGAATAAACGCTTAGTGCTGTTCGGGGACCTTAAATCAAGCACGGAAGTTGTGTACTAGTTACTATAAGAGGCAATTCAAACCGTAGCAAATGGCGGCCTAACACATATAAGACCTCAAATTGTCAAGAGACAAAGGCTCCCCTGACGATTTTTTTCATTGCCGATCTACAGGATGAACGATCGGTTTCTATCCCCCCGAATCTGACTTAGGTTCGAAGAATTTTGTGCAGTAATGCTGTCTACACTAAACACATAGTCACGAAAGCCGAGTGCCAAAGAACAATATTATAAAACGCATTTTAGTTAAGGTTAGGGGAGGATGCCCGAGAAAAAATTGCCGGGTAGTGAAGCCCCCGATCCTGAGTGATTGCCCTGCGGCCTGGGGCGGGGCAGAGTGTAATCTGGGCGGGTAGCAGCAGCGCCCGGTGGGGAGTGCCCTTGCAGCCCTGGGTCACCCTGACCTTCTCCTTGGGTGTAGCCTCTGCCGGCTGCCTGCTGATGATCGTTCTGAGGGTGGCGGTCACCGGCAGCATCCGCTACACCTTCCTGCTGTGGAACCTGTTCCTCGCCTGGAACCCGTACTTCCACATTGGATCTAGCTGCGACTGTAGAAGTCACTGGTTCGAATTCGGTTTCGCCCCTCAATGGCCCTAATAATATTGAAACGCCATCACGAGCTACGAAAGCTCGTGATGTATTGGGAATATTTAGGGGATTGATTTGAAGAATCGAATTAATTTGACGATCCGCTTATTATCTCAAGTTGGCATCCACACGATAGTGGGTGGTCGACGCTGCCACAAAGTCACGTGACGAAGAGCAAACGCCGTTCCTACAATCCTGGACGTTTCCCTGCAGACGGTCTAGATACATCGCCGTCAGTCTGACATCGCTGCATAAGTCATGGAAAACGCATGCTACCCAGCGGTTGTCTTCTGAAATGCCGAGCAGCACACGGTCCATCTCAAAATGGACTATGCTTATGTTAGAGGTGGAATGCTATGACGAAATCAAGATACGGGGCTCTGTTCCTATTGAGCTGGCTCACGCTCACCGTATTGTCGACCATGCAGGTTTCGGCTGACGGTGCGTACTTCAACCGGCACTCGGATGCCCAGAGTGGGGATCAGCGGGTGTTCATCATCAAGAACGGCGACCAGATCAGTATGACCTTTTCCACGGGCTACACCGGCAGTGGGGAGGAGTTCGCCTGGATCATCCCCTCACCCGTACCTTTGGCCATCGAAGATATCAGGGAAACGGACGAGATCGGGTTGAACCTGTTCAAGATTCTGGACTACGCCACGGCTCCGTGGACTGTTGTTGATTTGGGGAAGCCCGGCTGGTGGCCGTCGCAGCGTTTGATCACCGTGTACCGGACGCTCCCGCTTGAGCACTGCGAGGTCAGTGTTCTTGGCACCGCAGGCGCCGTGCCCCTCTTGGAGTGGTTACGGGTCAACGGATATGAAGTTGGCCCCGCCTCCAGGAAGGTTCTGGATTCCTATATACAGGAGAACTGGTGCTTCGTAGCGATCAAGATGAAGCCGGGGGAGAACCGACACTATGAAAACGAAGCTCTCCCTCCAATCACCGTCATCTACCGGAGTGACAGGCTGGTCTTACCCCTGCGCATCGCTTCGGTCAGCATCGCCCAGACCGCCAGGATCATCCTCTACGTGATCGCCGAGAGCACGGTGTCCTCTGCCAACCTACGCACAACGCCCCTCGTGCAAGGGCGAATCGAAGATCTAAACGATCGGGTTGAGAGAGCTCAATGCTTCGGATCGGAGGACCCGGGCGCGGAAGTGGAGCACTGGATCGGGGACATCGCGGCAGCCGGTGATCTGGTTGTTGTGTGGAAGGGGGAGTGCCAGCATCCCGCCGTGCTCGAAGAATTGATGGAGGACCCCTTCGTCCCCGGCACCAACATCTTCCTGACGCGCCTTGAGGCTCGAATGGACCCTGTAGCTGTGACGGAAGACATCGAGCTCGCCCTCGATACTCCCCCCGAGCGCCTGCACGTGGCCCTTCGTGACCTCCGGACCTCGCGGGCACGGGTAGCGCCTACACCTGCAGAAGTTCCACCCCCTGCCAAGGGAAGGGTACCGGATCTCTCCGGTGTCACGGCCATCGCCGCAGGGAACGATCACACCGTCGCACTCAAGGCTGACAGCACGGTCTGGGCTTGGGGCCGCAATAGATATGGCGAGCTGGGTGACGGCAGCATGACGAGCCGCAGCGGCAGCGTACCGATCCCAGTGCCGCGGCTCTCTGGGGTCGTTGCCATCGCGGCACGCTACTTTCACACGGTTGTGCTCAAGGCTGACGGTACGGTCTGGACTTGGGGCGAGAACAAATATGGCCAGCTGGGTGACGGCACGACCGCGGACCGCTTCGCTCCGGTCCAGGTGCCAGGCCTCACCGGGGTCACGGCGATTGCGGCCGGCAACTGGCAGACTTTTGCGCTCAAGCAGGACGGCACGGTCTGGGCCTGGGGCCGTAACTGGAACGGTTGGCTGGGTGTCGGCGGTAGCAACAACTGCCTTACGCCGCTCCAGGTGCCGGCCCTGTCCGGGGTCACGGCGATTGCGGCTGGCGGCTCGCATACCTTCGCGTTGAAACGTGACGGTACGGTCTGGGCCTGGGGCAACAACTACTACGGCGAGCTGGGTGACGGCAGCGCGACGAGTCGCAGCACACCGGCTCCGGTGCCGCGTCTCTCCGGCGTCATCGGGATCGCGGCCGGCAGCGACCACAGCGTTGCGCTCAAAGACGACGGCATGGTCTGGGTGTGGGGACGCAACTTGTATGGCCAGCTGGGTGACGGCACCAAGACAAACCGCTTCTTGCCGGTGCAGGTGAAAAGCCTTTCCCGGGTCACGGCCATCACCGTAGGCGAATACTACTGCGTCGCACTCAAAGACGATGGCACGGTTTGGGCCTGGGGCGCGTATCCGGCCTACGGCCAGCCGAGTGACGGCACCAGGACAAACAGCTTCTTGCCGGTGCAGGTTCCCGGCCTCTCCCGGGTCACGGCGATTGCGGCCGGCAGAAGCCACACCGTCGCGCTGACGGACGACGGCACGGTTTGGGCTTGGGGCTCCAACGTCAGCGGGCAACTAGGTTTCACTGACACGACGGCCTGGTAGATACCTGGGAGCTACATCGTGCAGATCGGAACGGCCTCGCGAGGACGAACTGCTTTCTCCCCAAATCTGCGCCGCTGCCGACTGTAGTGACGTCGTCACCCCTTGTTGCGCCATAGGACGGCGCCCACATATTACCCGCGAGGCCACGTTTCTTCAATCACCCGGACACGATTCGACGATCCGCACGTTATATCAAATCCTGAATTCAAGGACTCAACGCTTTTCAGCACCGTTCACCACACTTTAGCAAACAAATCGTTCACACTTGGGAAGTAGTACGTCACGAGCTGTCAGAGCTCGTGACGGGGGTTCGATTCCTCTCGCTCGCTTTCTTTGCTCCATGGCTAGTCCGTTTTTTCTCGTTTCATAGTCGGGCGTGGTTCGGTTCACCGCCGTTTGAACAAGAATACCTTGAACTGAGGAGCCGGTAGCCCGTTGGCATGGATATCCTGCATCGTGACCAAGAGCGTGCCGGGATCTACCAGACTAAAGATCAACACCGAGCTCTTGCCATTTTCCCGCTCAAGGAAGAGGCACTGTGGGTTATGGCTATGAGACCACCGATACTGTACCCCGCTAGTGATATCCGTGATCTCGGAAGCTTCCTTATCACCATCTGTAAAAACACCCATCGCGTATTGATATCCCGAAATTATGAGGGTTCCATCTTCCTTGAAATGATAAAGTTCGGAATCTTTGTCTGATATACAGGTGGCGGTGTTGTTCGCGTTGTTGAAGCCCATCCCGTATATCTCGAAGTGAGGGTAGGCTATCCACTTTCCGAGGAAGGGTATTTCGGATTGCCCCGATAGCCCGGATGCAACAACCACCAGAATAAGTACGGGCAGTTTCTTGAAGAGCATGTCAGAACCTCTATAAGGGTGGATAATCCACCGGTAGATTTTTTAAAGAGTACTTGGATGAAGCCTTGATCTTTGTAGTCGACAACCACCGCGATTTCACGTAGGTTTTCATGACTCCAGTTCTTCTAATGTTCTTGCGATTTTCACGTCATCAAAATAAATGGACGCAACGCCTTGGCCGAGAGATTCTCTATAGATCCCAATTCTAAAATCTCTTCTTCCTGAGCCTATTTCACTCTGACCAACAACTCCATGATGGTCCATGATCTTTTTTCCATCGATCCAAGTTTCTACAATCCCGTTTTCTTTCCTCTCATAAACCATATGAGTTCTTACTGTATACCAGGTGTCATATTTCAGATCTATACGGCTTCTTCTCAAGTTCTCGTGATCACATGATCCTGCTATTTTCCGAGTGCGATCGATTTCCACTTCAAAGACAAAATGCGATGCATGTGGATGCACTGTGTGGTAATAAAATGGACTAATTCGTTTACAAACTGGATGATTGGAATATCTTTCCGATTCCCACTCTTTATATTGATGAACAATATTCGGCTGTTTATTTTTGGGATAAGTAGACGGAAGAAAAAAAGAATACTGATACCACAGTTCTTGGTTCCCGAAATTACCCAGCGGATCCCCGAAACTAATTTCATTCCGTTCTGTCGTTGTATCTCCTGAGCACGTCGGACAACTGCGTCCTATATCAGCACCCATTCCATGAGTTACACTTATTTTCAAGACATATTCACCATCAATAGGCGACACTTCAGATGTAGTTTCTACAAACCTCAGATCTCCCTTGTGCAGCTGGAATTTGGTAGCAAATAGATCAAAAACTTTTTCTCGCTCAAAGCTGTCTACAATCGGAAGTGACATACACCCTGCGACACTGACGCTGATTAACAAAACAATGAACGAGCGCAACGAGATATTCATACTTTCCTCCTAAGCAAATGACGTTCTTTCGATTCTATACAGTAAGTCACCTTGTTGGAGCCAACGTTAACTCCAGCCTCTTGAAGGTTAAGGATCACGACAGATACTGGAAGCTATCTGCCTGTTATCAAGCCCGTCTCGTCTGGATCGATGCTATAAATAGAGAATGGGAGCAGTATTGGACCAACGCAGGGAGAACATACCCTAATCTGCTCATCAAGGATCTCCTGTCACCTTTCACCCATATTCCTGTGCTTCATTGTAAGGGATCTGATCTGTTACTTCCAGGAATGAAATTTTTACGTGCAGCACCTGCACAATTTGTGGTTTCCGTATCCTATCGTTTTTGCATTACACCATCGAATATCTTAGAATTGAATTAGGTCCTCGGAGATGTGATGATTGTACGGTTCCGGGCACGTATGACGCGAAGCAGGCTGTACCGATTCAGTCGCTCGCATCTTGTCCTGTCTCTCGCGGGCCACTTGATTCGTGTCGTTGACGGCTGTAATAGCTGCTGCTAACCTGAAAGTAGGAGGCCAAGAATGAAGATTACTCTTGTTGTTCGAGTCGTTTTCTTGGTCGCTGCCGCCGGACTTCTTGCTGTCGGATGTTGGTTCAATCCGCTTGCGGGCGGCGGCATCAACCAAGATGATGTGACGACCTCGAAGGAGATTATCGATGCCGTACACGGTGAAGGGGGTAACTCGCACTTCCTCTTCCTACCCCCCCTCGTTGCTGATCCTGGCATTCCCAGCGAAGGCTTGGCAGTGGATGCCGCGCCGACGGTGCGGATCGAGCGTATAGACTACGACGATAAAGAAAACCAGGTGTTTGTCCCTCTGGTGGAATACACGTCGAACGAGCTGACCGGCTCCGAGACGGTGCGGTTTGGTGACACAGGTGACCACTTCATTGTCAATTGGCACGCCGGCGATTATGATCTGCACCCGGCCGCAACCTACAGAATAACGGTATCAGCAGAAGGCATACCTCTGGGATACGCAGACGTCGACGTTGTAGAAACAGGCAGAGAACTGAAAAGCGTCAACACCGGAGAGCACATCCCGCTTTTAGACAACAGAACCCTTCCGATCAAATTCTGGATTGGCGAGGGATGGAAAGATCAATACAGCGGCGGCGTGTACAAGGGGGTGTTCACCGGATCCTTCGGATCGTTTGCCCTGTTCTTGAAAAACGGCAACAGCGACGTCACTGGTTACCTCGTGTTTAGCGAGTCGATAGAGGACGTCGAGTCCTACGCCGAGCTGTTGGGTGTCAACGAGGATTGGGAGGACTGGAAGCCCGGCGAGCCCATTCTTGAGCCAGGCTATGAGATCGGGGGCAGTTTCACGAGCGGGCCCTACTACGGGCAATCGGTGAGACTTTTGTTTGCTGTGGACGCCGATGGGGCCAATCCGCGCGTGACGGACCTTTTCATCGAAGAGTACGAGAACTCCGAGAATCTGGAGGCAATGGTAACAAGAGAGACCTCTGACCAGCAGGTTCAACTATACTGGGGATATGCAGATATCGAGGTTGGGGGAATTCCCGAACCCGTTCACTTGGTGAATTGTACAATGGCGATCAACAAAGGAGTAGTGCAGGGTAGATTCAGCAGTGACGTGGCATGGCCGGGCAGCATACAAGGCATGGTGGAGCAGGTCTGGATCACCAATCCCTACTTCCCTCTACTGAACGAATCATTCGACATGTCCGGTATGCTCCTTGAAGAGATCGACCCAGAGGAATGCGAGTGGCCGTGCGGGGGGGCGTGCGAGGGGCCGTATGACATTTATTGGTGGGCCAATTACGAGGGCACTGACTGGATCGAAGGCCATTGGTATAACCCGTCCAAGACGCCGAATCCACAGGACGGAAACTATTATGCGTGCCGCGTAGAAAACAATACGACCTACGAATTCCTCGTGGAAGGAGTGGAGATTTCTGACAACCAGGAGAAAGTGGTCAAGTCCGGCACCGTGATAGTGACTTTACAGGATCCGGACCCTGTTATGGGCCTGTCTGCAGTTGCAGGCACCCAGAGTGTGTCCCTTGGTTGGAGTGATCCCATCTTGCCAGTAGACAGCGCGCCCATTCATCACTTTGAGATCACTTGGTCACCGGGTGGACAGGAGGCGGTAGAGGTATCATCGGAGACCTATACCTATGATGTCGCGAGTCTGGTGAGCGGCACGACGTATACGTTCTGGGTACGTGCCGTAGATGCTGAAGAGAACGTGCTCGCAGAGGCCAGCCAGATTGCCACGCCGCAGCTGCCAGATCCGATCATGGGCGTCAATGCAGCACCAGAGGACGACTACGTTAAGATCACGTGGAACCCTTCCAACACTGGAAACGCCGACTATATGCGTATCACATGGACTCCGGGATTCTATCTCGAGCAGGCTGTACGCTACGGGGGAAGGATCTATTTTCGGACAGCCGAATGAACTGTGCTCCAGCCTGCGGAGATGGAACGGCAAGTTTCTCCATGGAACTCCATGTAGGAGGGTAGTCAGGTCTAGCGGGAAGTTATAGTCGAAGAGAACCGGTCTAAATCGAGGGGAGAGCGCGTGCTTGCGCAAATACTGCTTAGTAGATTTGAGGGCCTGACCGGGCTCGGTATTCACCAGTACAACACGAGCCTGGGATGAGCCAGTATCTCAGGCACCGCAAACAGGTGGCGTTTCCGATCCGCCTAATGTCAAAGCGGATACCTCTCCACAACTCTCTATCCTTCAACCGGAAGAAAGGGCATTCTCAAACAAGCACAGATATTGCCTGTGCAAATGGCGTTACTGCTACACTCCCAGGAGGCCTAAACGCTAAAGGGGGTACAAACCGCCGGCTTCTGATGCAATTCTGGGAACCATCAACAAGCTCGTACTTGCGGGACTGTCATGAGAGGTGGTACAAACATTGGAACGGAGCCGTCGTGGAAAAACGAAAACAGATACAGAAAAAACTTCGCAGTGCGACCAGCACGGCGGAACTCATGGATGCCTACCAGGAGTGGGCCGATACCTATGACAGGGATCTCATGGACACGATGGGATATGTGGCACCGGCACTTGCATGTGAGGCTCTCGAGCGTTACTTAGAAGACAGAGACGGGTCCATTCTCGACGTTGGCTGCGGGACCGGTATCGTTGGTGATATCCTCCACCGGCATGGATATCGGATCATAGACGGCCTGGACTATTCGAAGGATATGCTGAGCAAAGCTTCAGAAAAAGGTGTATATCGCAAGCTCCTGCAGGCGGATCTGACCAAGGCGGTAGACATCCCGACGCACAGCTACGATGCGATTATCAGCGTCGGCACCTTCACGATGCGTCACGTGGGCCCGGATGCTTTTCATGAGCTCATCCGGATTACCAGTCCGAACGGTTACATCTGTGTGACGGTGCGTATGGAAGCTTGGATCTCCGAGAACTTCCGGGACGCCATGCGGGTGATGGAAAACGAAGGGTTGTGGCAACTGGAGGAGTTATATACCGCCCCGTACGTCCGGGAAGACGAATCGAGTTGCAAGCTCTGCCTGTACCGGATTCTATCATAGTAAATAACTACGTCTCCCGAGCTGTGTTTTTTTCGCTGACAACTCCTCAATATATGATCTTCAGGGGTGGAAAAGAGGGATTAAAAGTGTAGACGTACCGAAATTGTCGGTAGTGGATGCGCGCACGTAGTGGTGCCAGATTTGTTGGATAATCTGTATTCCCCATCCAGTTTTCCTTCATGGTTCTATACTTGTCTATTTTCCAGATTTCATAGGCAGATACAGTGTCTCCCGGGTACTCTACTTCCAAATAGGAAAAGACATATACCTCATTCTTGTACCAGACATTTCCTTCTTCGTCGGTCCACTTGTCCGTGATTAGGAACTTCCCTGTGGAGAACGGGTCGGAATCTGATATGGACACAAACATTTCCCAAGTTCTATCTGGGTTGACAACCAGCTTCCCCGGAAATACACAAGAATTGTACTCTTCATTGATCCAGGTACCGTACATTTCCTCATTGTTTGTCGGACGATACCTGTTGCTAACACAGGAGCACATCGAAGTTAGGACGCCGAATAACGCAAGAATGCAGGTGAGAGTTTGCGAGTTTTTCATCTATATGCCTCCTTCAACGGTTAAGGATGCATAAGTACAGTGATGCTTCGTATACTTACTAAAACCATAGTGATTTTGTTGTGCGTATGCAAAACCTTCGAACGGATGTCTCCGATAAATACGGGGCGGTTCAGTTTTGTCGACTGCACCACCGCGGCGGCTGCGCCTAAATATCCGCTTACACTATTCGCCGGGATACACTACTATTAGCCAGGAAGGTTTGCGAGGCTGGAGAAGCTCATGATTGCGGTGAATCACCTGACCAAGCTGTACAGAAACGGGCGGGGTGTTCGGGATCTAAATTTTTCGGTCAAAGAGGGTGAGGTCTTCGGATATCTGGGCCCCAACGGAGCGGGAAAGACCACCACAATCCGAAACCTCATGGGTTTTCTCCGTCCCGATTCGGGCACCTGCTCCATCAATGGACTGGACTGCTGGGGGCAGAGCGCGGGCATTCAGAGATCTGTGGGCTACATCCCCGGGGAAATCGCCTTTTTCGACAGAATGACCGGGAGCGTGTTTCTGGATTTCCTCGGCGATATGAGGGGGGCAAAGGATCGAAGCCGCGCTGCCACGCTCCTGGAGCTCTTCCAACTGGATCCTTCGGAGCGAATCAGGGAGATGTCGAAAGGAACGAAGCAGAAATTGGCCATCCTGGCAGCCTGCATGAACGATCCGCCGGTCTTGGTTTTCGATGAACCCTCCGCCGGATTGGACCCGCTGATGCGGGATGTGTTTGTACGGTTCATCCTGGAGGAGAAAAAACGAGGCAAGACCGTCTTTATCAGCTCTCACGATTTCGACGAGATCAACCGCACCTGCGACCGGGCGGGAATTATCCGGGAGGGGCTTCTGGTGGATGTCCAGGATGTCCTCGCACTGAACGACAAGCAGCGCAGGCAGTTTATCATTACTCTCAGCCGCGAAGAGGATGTCGAAAAACTGCGGAGCTCCTCATTGAACATTCTCAAGATCGACGGCCGCAGGATGGAGATCGCGGTTCAGGGCAGTCCGGACCGCCTCATCAAGACCATCTCCCGGGTTTCTGTCGAGGATATCGAGCTGCAGCCCATGGCATTGGAACGGGTGTTCATGCAGTACTACGGCCCGGAGGTGAGGTAGATGAGCCTTCCGCTCTTCAAATTCTCGTTGAAATCGAGCTGGCTGATTTTGCTCATCTTCACCGTTTTGATGGTGGGTTACCTCCTGTTGATTCTTTCCATGTATGACGAGGAAATCGTCCAGACCCTCGAAGCCATCGTGGAAATGTACCCGCCGGGAATGCTGGCCGCCGTGGGTATGGATAGGATTCCGGCGGACCTTACCGATTTTGCGGCCAGCTACTTCTACGATTTTCTCGTCCAGCTGTTGCTGCTGATTCACGTGATCAACCTTCCCATCCGGCTGGTTGTGAAGCACGTGGATAATGGTTCGATGTCCTACCTGCTTTGCACTCCGAACAGCAGGGTGAAAATCGCCGCAACCCAGGCAGCCTATATGGTAGTGCACCTCGGTATCATGATGGTTGCGTTAACCAGTTTGGCCGTTGCACTCTCGCAGGCGCTGTCGCCGGGCGCGCTGGACATCCCGGCATTCCTGTCCTTGAACCTGGCTACCTACCTGACCGCCCTGGCCATGGCATCGATCGTTTTTTTCTTTTCCTGTACCTGGAACTCCACGATGTATGCCGCAGCCTCAGGCTCCGCAGCACTTGTCCTGTTCTTTGTGCTCAGCACGATCGGCCGCTTCGGTCATCATCAGGGTGTGTACGGGATTATCTCATCGATTTCCATCTTCCGGCTTCTTCAGGCTCGTGCAATCATAAGCGGCCAGATCAATATGTGGGTCAACGACCTGATACTCCTGTTGATTATCTCAGGTTTTGTCGGAGCGGGAATCATCGTGTTCAAGCGAAAGGATCTGCCGTTCTAAGCAGCGGATCTCCCTGATCCAGGCTGCCCCACAGCTGTTCCCCGGCGGCTCTGCAGCCCCCCTGACATTCGTTGAACTGTTCGCATCCCGCGCAGAACTTGGGAACGGTTTGGGCGAATCTCCTCAGATAGGGGTTTCGAAAAATCTGCTCGAGAGGAGTGCTGTGGATATTTCCCAGGACAGTGGGGGAATGGTTGCACAACCGGATGTTCCC
>Ga0272441_10003522_pt1 | contig 29630 bp, 20 predicted proteins | sample SSMProp6N_FD_193582 | JGI IMG/M metagenome (GOLD analysis project Ga0272441, IMG submission 193582) | Marine sediment archaeal communities from Little Sippewissett salt marsh, Falmouth, MA, United States - SSM-Prop-6N | ecosystem: Environmental > Aquatic > Marine > Wetlands > Sediment ... | reverse complement strand
CTTTTCTATCCTGGCTGTTATGAGGGAGTCATTGAATATTGTATTTCCCTTGATGTGTATGTGTGAAAAAGATTCATTTTCGAGCATATTGATTATAATTTTGCCATCAGTAAAATACTCTATGAAAACATTGGAAAATACACCTGTTTCATAAATTTTTTCCATAAGTTCATACAGCTCACGGAGTAAAACATAACCATTCAGTCTTGATTTCAGCTTATCATGTATTAGATAGTTATGATTGTTAAGACCTGATTTAATTCGATATTCGGATAAAAGAATTTTCTCGCCATTGAAGGATGACTTTTTCCTGGAATTTATTAATTTCTTAATGGCGTGTATCTTTTTTTGAGTTTCAAGACGACCTGCGTTTATTAATTCTTCAATATTATCGAAATTATCAGATTTTTGAGATTGCATACTTAGTCGAATTAATATATCCGCACTATGGCGTTGTTCCTTTTTTTTCTCACGTTGCATGATTGTAGTAACCTGGTCAGCTATGATCCAGGGAGCATTAAGAGATTTTATTCCATGGAGATTTGAGCTGGTATCAATAGCTAAAACTATATCCGCTCCTTGTTCACGAGTCTCATCCACCGGAATATTGTTGATAAGTCCACCATCGACGAGCAACATACTATCTTTTGCAACGGGTGAGAATAAGAGAGGAATGGTGGATGATGCTCTCATGGCTTCGGCGAGGTCACCACTTTTAAGGATTATTTTATTTCCAGTAATTAGATCACAGGACAAGGCTCGAAACGGAATTTTCAAATCGTCAAAATCAGATATTGTAGTATATCCTGCTCTCATTGATAATTCAGTCAAGACTGAAGACAATCGCTGCCCCGCAGTAATTGCTTTTGGAATGACCGGAGTAAAACCTTTTAGCCGCATTTGGAGAATAGGAATATCACGCTGATGCTTTTGCCCTATAAATAAATTGGATCGTGGAGGTTTATCATCAATTATATCGCCCCATTCGACTTCATTCAATAATTGCTGCAGATTATTTGGAGAATATCCGACCGCATATAAACCGCCAATAATGGATCCAATACTAACACCAACAATATAATCAACAGGTATATCATTTTCCTCTAAAACTTGGAGCGCTCCAACCTGTGCTATACCGCGAGCACCACCACCACTCAAGGCCAGACCAATTTTAGGTCTTTCAAGTTTATTATGTTCAATGAAGCATGAGGGCGGTTTATCGATTGATGCGAATTTTAGAAAAAGCGTATCAGAAGCTGTTTGCGCGAAAGTAATGTCCGGACAAATTAGAAGCAATAGTGCTAATTTTAGAAATGTAAGTCTCTTTTTCATACATGGAAATATATAAATTTGAAAAAATAAAATCAACATGAAAAAAATGAATTTGACTTTGTTATATTTTTTTTGTATTATAATAGTTTATAAATAGAATATAATCACCTTATTAATATATGTAATGCGTTGATTGAGCGACAAAGAAAAATAATTTTAGTCAGTTTATTTGCAGCACTGACTGCGATTGGCTCTTTTATTAAAATTCCGTTTCCTTATGTACCATTAACGTTACAAACGCTCTTTGTCATATTGAGTTGAGATATACTTGGTCCGAAATATGCTGCCTATAGCCAGATATTATTCTTATTATTGGGATTAATCGGACTTCCCGTATTTGCGTATGGTGGTGGAATAGGTTATGTTGTACAGCCAAGTTTTGGATATTTGTTAGCTTATCCATTCGGAGCATATGTTATCGGAAAATTAATGTCCAAATCAAAAGAGTACACGAAACGTTATTTTTTTATTACCACGTCCATTATAAATTTCATTGGTATTCTGGTTATTTTTACCATTGGCGTTTTATATCTATATTTAAACTTGAAATATATTGTTGGAGAAGATATAGGGATTCATAAGGCTCTATGGTCGGGTTTTATAGTTTTTATACCCGGAGATATTTTAAAAGTTTTATTAGCATCCTGGTTAACAATTAAATTAAAAGCATACATGAATACATATTAGTAGAGGTAATTATGATAAAATATGTGATTGGTGTGGATGGCGGAGGAACTAAAACAGAAGCTGTGCTCGTAGATACAATGGGAAATGTTTTATCTCGAGTACGTGGAGGTAGTTCAAATTTTCAGGCGTTGGGTCCTGACAAATTAAAAGAAGTTCTTTCATCATTATTACATGAAATATTACGAAAAGCTACCGTCCCGGTATCAAATGTAAGTAAAATTTATCTCGGTCTTGCAGGAGCTGGTAGAGAAAGTGATCAACAGGAGATCAGACAAATATTTTCTGATACTGAATTTAAAGGGTTGATCGAGGTGAACAGCGATGCGATTATTGCTCTTGCCGGGGCATTTAGTAATCAACCCGGAATAATTTTGATAGCTGGTACGGGGGCTATCTGTTTCGGAAAAAATAGTCAGGGTGATATTGTCCGTTCTGGTGGATGGGGTTATTTATTGGGTGACGAAGGAGGCGGTTATTATATTGGTAAGAGAGCAATCATCGCTTCATTGAAAGACTTTGATGGCAGAGGTGAAAAAACTTCGTTAAAGAGTGTGATTGAGAAAAAATTCAGACTTGAAAACATCGATCGTATCATTCCTTTTGTTTATAAAAATAAAATTGATAGAGTTGCGATCGCTGATCTGGCCCCATTGGTTTTTGAGCAAGCAAAATTAGATGATCCTTTGTCAAAACAAATAATCAAAGATGTTGGTATTGAATTAGGGCAATTAGCCAAAGCCGTGGCCAGAAGGCTCGATTTTTCGGATGAAAAGATTAAAGTTGCACTAATTGGCAGTATCTTTAAGCAGAAAGACTTATTGGTAAATGAGATCAGTAAAGAATTATACGAGATTTCATGGGATATTGAATTTTTAGATCCTGAGTTTGAACCAGCGATTGGAGCAGCGCTGCTGGCGATGACTGAATCGGGATTTGAATTAAATCCGGATAGATTAAAAAACTTGAATAATACAAAGCATCACCAGATTATTGAATAACTTAGAGAGTTAGCATACACATGAATCGTTTAATTTCAAGGGTCGGTATCACCATGGGGGATTATAATGGTATTGGCCCTGAAGTGACTATCAAAGCATTAAAAGAATTAACAGAGTCTATTCAATGTCAATTCGTGATTATTGGTTCAGCAATGGTTTATCAATCTTTACAAAAATTAATGCATACTGACTTGCAATTTGAAATAGTTAATTCAATAGATGAGTTAGAAGAATCGAACGATTATATTTGCATATATGATCCATTTAAGGATTTTGCTATAGAGGTTCTATTTGGTGAATTATCATCAAAAAGCGGACATTTTGCCGCTGAATCATTGATAATGGGTATTGATTTTGCACGTAAAGGCATTGTGGATGCAATTGTTACATCGCCAATAAATAAAAAAGCGTTCGATCTTGCCGGATATTCGTATCCTGGACAAACAGAAATATTAGCCGAGAAGACGGGTACTGCGAATTATGCCATGATGCTCATTTCTGAGAAGATCAGAGTTGGACTTGTCACAACACATTGCGCAATATCAGAAGTATCCGGAAAGTTATCCCGGCAACTTGTCACTGAAAAAATATCGATCATTAATCAATCTTTGATTCAGGATTTTAAAATTGAAAAACCCGTTATAGCTGTCACAAGTTTGAATCCCCATAGTGGTGAAGATGGTCTATTCGGATCCGAGGAGAATAGGATAATTTTACCTGCTCTGGAAGAAATGAAAGAGAAAGGCGTGGATGTTCATGGTCCATTTTCTGCTGACACATTATTTGCGAGGATCAACAGGGCGTGCTATGATGTATATATAACCATGTATCATGACCAGGGACTGATACCGCTTAAGATGTATTCGTTTGGCAAGGGAGTAAATTTTACGGCTGGTCTTCCTATAATACGTACATCACCGGATCATGGTACAGCTTTTGATATAGCTGGACAAAATAACGCGGATTCAGGAAGTATGAAAGAGGCTATCAGGCTAGCGTATGAGTTGGTTCAAAAAAGAGTTGCACGTTCATCCATATAGTGAACTTGCTTACATTTATGATGATGTTATGTCTCATGTTGATTACTATACATGGGCGAAATTTGTGAATGATATCGTAAAAAGGATACCGGGTGACCATATAAACGTTCTCGATGTCGCATGCGGAACAGGTAATCTGCTCATGGAGCTGGAAGCATATGATTATCAACTTTGGGGTATCGATAATTCTTACACTATGTTGAAAAAATTCAAAGAGAAACTGGATAGAAATAGTGCAAAGATTCCTGTCTGGCAAAGCAATATGATCGCATTTCATTCTAAAATGAAGTTTGATGTGATTTTATGTCTCTATGATAGTTTCAACTACATACAGTATAAAGATGACTGGCACAAATTTTTCAATTCAGTCAGCGATTGTCTTGTTGATAATGGATTGCTCATCTTTGATATTTGTACTGAAAAGAATTCAATAAAATATTTTAATAATTATTTTGAAAAGAACAGGGGAAAGGATTATAATTATACGAGAAAAAGCACGTATGATAAAAAAGAGCGAATTCATTCCAATATTTTCAAGATAAACTTTGATAATTCCAATGTAATTTTCGTGGAACAGCATCAACAAAAAATTTATTCGATTCAAGAAATTGTTGATTATTTAGCTGATACAAAATTTAAAATACTCGATATCCTGGATGATTTTTCTTTTAAAATTGCAACGGAAAAATCTCTCAGAGCGCATTTTATTTTGAAAAAGGTGTCTTGATAGATGATTAGACTCTATAATACAAGTTTTAGATATCCAACAGGAGAGGGTGTTACCGGGATTAATTTAAAAATTTCTCCAGGAGATTTTGTTTATCTGATTGGTCCGTCCGGAGCTGGAAAGAGTACACTACTGAAACTAATTTATGTGGATATATTTCCTCAAAGTGGTCATATTGTAGTTGATAGATTTAACTCCCTTAAATTTAAAAAAAGATATATCCCATATTTAAGGAGAAAAATTGGAATCATTTTTCAGGATTTCAAATTATTGAATGACAGGAATGTGTTTGAGAATATTTCATTTGTACTCAGGGTTACAGGTACAAAAAAGAGTGAAATAAAAAAGAGAGTACTCAGGGTTTTGGCTGAAGTAGGACTCAGTCACAAGCGAAATAAAATGCCTCACCAACTATCCGGTGGAGAGCAGCAAAGAGTTGCTATTGCTCGGGCATTGGTAAATGAGCCGATTATTCTGTTAGCGGATGAACCAACTGGAAATCTTGATCCCGCAGCTGCTGATGATATTCTCAAATTATTGGAAAATATAAATATAAAAGGCACCGCCATTTTAATGGCCACTCATAGCGACCGTCTGGTTCGAGGGACGCGAAAAAAAATTGTAAACATTCATAACGGTAAATTGACTATATAATGTTATATCATATTTCTCAAGGGATCAAAGGATTATTCAAGGCTAAATTTTCAACGGTTTTTGCGATTATTATAATTGCAATATCCCTCATTGTGATTTCAGTGTTCTTGCTTGCAATCGTGAATACACAGCGACTTGTGGACTCCATTCATGAGAGAATGGAATTGGAACTGTTTGTTGATAATGCGATGGATTCAGTCGATGTAAATAGAATAAGAAAGGAATTGGATCAAATCGAGGGCTTAAAGGACATTCGATTCATTTCCAGAGAAGAAGCAGCACAATATTTTCAATCGCAATTTGATGCAGATATATTTGATATATTGGACGAAAACCCTTTACCAGCTTCATTCAGAATAAAATTAACCAGAGAGTACAGATCTTCTGCAAAGGTTAGTCTGATTATAGATCATCTTAAAAGAATGGATGGAGTTGATGATGTCATATTTAGACAGGATTTATTGGCAATTCTCGAAAAATATATGCGAGTCGCGTTTGTATTTGTGATTGCTGTTGGAGGTATACTCGCTTTTGGTTCGATATATTTAGTATCGAATACAATTAAATTGATTATTTTTTCGAGAGTTGAGATTATAAATATCATGAAATTGGTTGGTGCAACCAAAAACTTTATAAGAAAACCCTTTATTGTGGAAGGTTTAATTCAGGGAATTTGGGGAGCTTTACTTGCAATATTGATATTAATTACTGTTTTGAGGCTCGTGAGTATAGAAATTCCAAATTTAATTGTCATATATGATGAAATTTATTGGATTATTTTGGGATTAGGGCTCATTTTTGGATTTTTAGGAAGTATGTTGGCTTTGACTAAATTTCTAAAATACTGAAATAAATTTCTCTTGACAAAAGTTTTAAAAATTATTATCTTCTTTTATTATTATGGGTTTAAATCGTGTAAATTATATAGTAAAGAGATTATGGCAGACGAATTATCAACACGAGAAGTCGAAATATTGGGATCCATAATAAAGTCATTTATTGAAAAGGCAACCCCTGTTGGATCTAGATATCTCTCGAAGTATTATCATCACAATATTAGTCCAGCGACGATTCGAAATGTGATGATGGATCTTGAGGAAAAGGGATTTGTGTCACAACCTCACACTTCAGCTGGAAGAGTTCCTACGGAAAAAGCATATCGCTATTATGTCGATGATCTCATGGAACTGGAAGATTTGGCACCTGAAGACAAAGAGATTTTAAAAAATAATCTAAGAGTCGATCCCGGTGATGTCAATAAAATATTGGAGAAATCGTGTCAAGGATTGAGCAAGATTTCTAATCTCATAGGTGTTGTGCTTTCACCAAGATTTTTTAGTGGTATTCTGAGAAAAATTGATCTGGTTTCCATAAGTGAAAATATGATATTAATTATCATTTCTGTTGAAGCCGGGTTGGTAAAGACTATTACAATGGAAGTGCAATCGAGTATTCCCAAAAATCGACTTGAAGAGACGGCTCAGGTTTTAAATGAGAGACTCGAAGGATTAACAATACAACAAATTCATGATTCCATTGGCAAGAGATTAAGGGATGTCTCAATTGGTGATGAGGATTTAATTCAGCAATTTATTAATTCGGCTGATAAATTATTTGTTTTTGAAAATGAGCACATTCATCTGGGCGGTGCTAAAAATATTATTGAACAACCTGAGTTCTCAAATAAAGAGCAGTTGCAGCGCATATTGGAATTAATCGACAATCAAAAAGTGTTAATTCATATGCTCAACGAATATGGAGCTGATGAAAAAATAACGATATTAATTGGCAACGAAACTCAGAAAGAACTTATGAAAAACTGTAGTCTAATAACAGCAAAATATAAAATTGGTAGCATTTCCGGAACTCTTGGTCTGATCGGACCGATACGGATGCATTATCCAAAATTAATTACGTTGGTGGACTATATAGCTAAAGAGATTAATGTTCTCTACAAAAAGTAGCAGGAATGGGTGTTATTAATGAAGAAGAATGAAGAGAGATCACAAGGAAAAGAGAGCGAAACAGGAGAAAAAAAAATAAAAAAGCGAACGGCCAAAAAGGATTCGTCAAAGGTACAGAAATTACAAAAGGAATTAGAAGAGACAAAAACAGAATTAGATAATATAAAAGAAAAGCATTTAAGATTATTAGCTGAATTTGAAAATTATAAAAAGCGTCGTCAACGGGAAATATTGGAATTAAGAGAGTATGCTAATATTTCATTTATGGAAGAGTTATTGCCCGTGTTAGATGATTTGGATCGTTCTTTGAATTCAAAAAACAATTTATCTGCCGAGTCATTCTTTCAAGGTGTTGAGATGATTCAAAGAAAATTTTTGAATATCCTTGAAAAAATAGGTCTGGAAAGTATCGAGGCTTTGGGACAAGAATTCGATCCGGAGTTGCATGATGCAATGCTTCATATTGAAAGTGATGAAGCTGAGTCTAATTCAGTATTGGAAGAAGTATCAAAAGGATATAAATTTAAAAATAAAATCATTCGACACACCAAAGTTGTCGTTAGTAAATGAATAGACAGGATTGAATAGATAGATTTAGAATGAAAAGAGATTATTACGAAGTATTAGGCATCTCAAAGGATGCGACGGAGAATGAGATCAAAAAAGCGTATCGTAACCTGGCGATGAAATTTCATCCGGATCGTAATCCCGGGGACAAGACTGCTGAAGAGAATTTCAAAGAGGCATCGGAAGCGTATGAAATCCTCAAGGATCCTGAAAAGAGGAGGCGATACGATCAGTTTGGGCATAATGGTATGAAGGGTGGTTACACTGATTTTGGTGGATTCGACTTCGACTTGAGCGATGCATTGAAGACGTTTATGTCAGAAGGTTTCTTTGGTGATTTTTTCGGCACAACATCTCAACGGAGAGGACGGGACGTTCGACAAAGAGGTTCTGATTTACAGCTAAAATTGAATTTAACGCTTGAAGAAATTGCCTCAGGCATTGAAAAGAAAATAAAATTAAAGCGTTATGTTAAATGTGATGTATGCGAAGGTAGTGGCGCAAAAAAGAACTCAACTCCAATCACATGTCCTTATTGTAAGGGAACCGGAGAAATAAGGAATGTTTCGCGTTCAATATTTGGACAGTTTGTAAATGTGACTACATGTTCGCATTGTCATGGAGCGGGAAAGATAATAGGTGATCCATGTGATACGTGTGGAGGCCAGGGTCGCGTGAAAGGCGAGAGTACAATATCGGTTAATATACCCGCCGGTGTTTCCAGTGGTAATTACATAAAGCTTTCTGGTGAGGGAAATATTGGTCCCAGAAAAGGTATAGCCGGGGATGCGATCATTGTCATAGAAGAAAAAGAGCATGATATTTTTGAAAGACATGGTGATGATATACTTTACCATCAATATTTGAGTTATAGTCAGGCTGCTTTGGGTACACAACTTGAGGTGCCTACGTTATTTGGGAAGGCCAAAATATCGATCAGTCCTGGTACGCAATCAGGCAAAATTTTGCGTATGAAGGGTAAGGGAATTCCACATTTGAATGGCCATTCAAAAGGTGATCAACTGGTCAGGATTATTGTATGGACTCCTACAAAACTTTCAGAGCGTGAGAAAGAACTATTCGGTGAACTATCAAAATGCGAAGGAATTCAACCCCCAACTCAGGAAAAGGGTTTTTTTAAAAAATTTAAAGATGCTTTCTTCTAAATTTTTTTGTATATTCTCATCTATAGAAAGAAAAGCATGTTTAACTCTCATATTTATGTTTTCTCTTGGTATTTTGTTGAATGCTGTTAAATTCATTAGAGAAAAACAAGCAAAAAAAGAGCATCTTTATGAGTATGCTTCACTGACGAATAGTATTAGAGAAAAAGCTGTACATGTTCAGAATAGGAAGGTGAACAGCAACGGCGTAGTGATCTCAGAGACAATTTTTAAAATTGATTTAAATCAAGCATCACGAGCAGAACTGGAAGCTATCCCATCGATAGGACCTGTATTAGCTCAGCGCATTTTAGATTTTCGTGAATGTAATGGTGATTTCAAGAAGGTGGATGATATTATTAATATAAAAGGGATAGGGCAAAAAAAATTGTTAAGAATAAAAAAATATTTGAAAGTATCAAATAACACAAATTCTCGAAGGAGGGAAAATGGCAAAGGCTAAATCGAAAGGTTCGATTTTACTTAAATTATTGATAGTCTTGTTGCTCGCAGTTCTCATTTTTACAATCATGTACCCAAATTCCGTATGGAAAAAGGCAGAGAAAGATACAAATACCTGTCGTACCAACATGGATAAAATACTGAAAGCAGAGCTAGTATATTTAAAATACCACAATACTTACTCGGATTCTCTGGATGGTGTTTTATCATTTATTGAAAATGATACTACAGGTGAAGTTAAGTTAGATTATCTATATTCAGACACGAGTTTGGCAGTCAATATTTTAGATCATGTAAGAGGAAAATATGCTGCAGCAGATAGCAAGATCGTAGCATTTTTAGCGGATACGATGCTTCAAGCTATTTTAGCGACAACGCTGTATGATTCCAACCTGGCTAATGTAACTTTAGATCGTTTGGAAAAGACTGAACTCAAGGATTCTGTATTAACGGCTCGTATGTCAGATAGTAGCGATGTCTTTATTTTGACACAAATTGCTGAAAAAATTGATCCGCTCGATATCGTTCATCCGTTAGAAATAGATGATTCATTGAAACTGGTTTTACGACGTATTGGGCCGGAAATTCCCACAGCAGCGCTGGTTGATACATTATATAAGAATGAGTTATGGGCTAAGGATATAGATAACACGCTGTTTGAAAATCTGGAAAGATTGAAATTTTGTCCCACGAATAACAAAGAGTACGTTATCACTGTTGTAGATACATCGGTTATTAAGGTACTAAATATTGAATGTCCTATAGATTCAAGCGATATTGCTAAAACAGAGGAGGATTTTCTTCTCTACAATTTTGGGCATCTTCGTCTTGAAAATCATGGAGCAATCGAAGCGGGCGAAAAAACGTGGTTAATGAAATAGCAATGTGCTATTGTTTAAGTGTTAGAAAATCGTAGAACATAAAAGGCAATCGATTATGCTGGGTGTGGTTTTCAAAAAGGATAAACTAAAAATTGTTGAAGTAGAGAAGTCAGCGGGAAATCAATTTCGGATTAACCGAATTATGGAGGGAAAATTGGATTTCCCGTTTACTTTGGAATCAATTCTCGAAAAAAAGCATATAGACATATATGCAAAAAATCTTCGAGAATATATTGACAGGCATGGGTTTAATGGTCAGGGAGCTGCATTCAGTTTGTCGAGTGATTATGTCATCATAAAAAATTATCCGTATGATGATAATTTTTCTGAGAGGGAGATCGTCGATCAGGTTGATTGGGAAGTTAAACAATTTTCATACTCGGAAAACGATGAATATATTATCGATTTTCAGAAGATAACTCCCTCTCATAATAAATCTCAAAAAGAAATGATAATTGTAGCTGTACGTGATGCAGTTGTTAGTTACATCAAATCTATATTCAAACACGCTCGAATAAGTTTACAGATACTTGATACGGATGTTTTTTCGGCTATAAGGGCAATACGGACGAATTACGAGATACGCGATTGTGCTATTTGCGGCCTCGTGGGTATTGATAATCATAAAATTCAAATCTCAATTGTTGATAGTGGGGAATTTTATTATACTCAACAAATTTCATTTAATCTTGATGCAGGAGAAGCGAGTTTAATCGTCAATGATGATATCGTTAAAATAATTTCCAAGGAACTAAAACGCATCATACTGGATAAAAAGATAGGTGAGAAGATAGAGGATTTGACACGGGTTTTCATCTATGGTGATATGGTGCAGGATGACGTACTGAAGGTCTTGCAAAACACATATAATGTTCGAATAGATCGAGCAAATCCTTTCAGACAATTGAGATTTGCACAGAATGTTGTGGTGGATAAGAATATTTGGTCAAAACCGGAAACTTTTACAGTATGTGTCGGATCGGCATTACGATAATTAATCATAAATATTAATAAATTGGGCCTAATTAATAAGGAGAAGGCCATGGTAGATATCAATTTATTAGGTGATGAAGGGTATCAGAATGATAGCGAAGAAGAAAATGATAATTTTTCTGATACGTACAGTTCTGATTCCTCAGAATTAACATCTGAATCTCATTTATCAGACTCGGATTTACACTCTAGTCCTTATGACAAGAGTTACACTCGTAACAGTTCTAAAAAATCATTTTATGTGATAGGCATAATTGTATCAATTGCTGTGATTATCATCGCTTATTTGCTTTACAATTTTTCGCGTGAAAATGATACCAGAACAAAACCTGTCAATAATGATATTGTGAAGTCTGATGAATTGATGATAAGGGATACTCAAAACGAGCCTCCGCTGGATATTACTGAAACAGAACTACCTGTTTTCGTCCGACAAATGGTTACATCGACTCAAAATGGTATCAATACGGTAGAGACGATATTGGAATCAATTCCACAAAATGTAAATTTTACAATGATTCAATACCAGGATGGTAATTTTTTAGCAGAAGTGATTGGCCGTTCCTCTTCTGATATTTCTCTTCTCAATAGTGAGTTGCAGAAATCAAGTTCAGGTCAGGTTAAACTTCTTTCGCAAGCTCAAAAAAATTATCAGGGTGGAAATTATCGTCAAGCGCTTTTAAATGGAGCTTTTGCAACATCAGAATCCGCGGAGCTAAGACAACCTGAATACGCAGATGTAAATGGTGTTAAAACTGATTTTCAGACAATTTGTACATCTAATGGTCTACAATTAAAGCAATTTGATGTCAAGAAACAATACAGGAGTATGGATTATACCAAAACACCGGTATTTTTCAGAGCGGTTGGACCCAAGAATGCAGCGGTTAATTTTCTTGCTGATGTTAAAAATAAAAATATGAATGTTAATTTGTCCAAGATCGTGCTGATCGGTTCGGAAAGACCATTGAATCAAGATAATGTAAATGTGATTCTGAACCTGGAAGTATATCAACCTCTTTGATAAGGTTATAAAAGTTTAAATTCTATGAGAATCATTGGCGGTATAAGAAAGGGGCATACTATACTATGCCCCAAATCTCGAATGATACGTCCGACGACTGATTTTCTCAGGGAATATATTTTTAATGTATTAAATAATTATACTTCTGACTCAGTTGTATTAGACCTTTTCGCTGGAACCGGGAGCCTTGGATTGGAAGCTTTGAGTAGAGGTGCAGCAAAAGCAATTTTCATTGAGAAAAACAAAACCTTTGGTAAAACCCTTAAGAAAAATATTGAAAAACTTAGGTTCGGTTCAATTTCTCAAATCATTATTAATGATGTTTTTACTTGTCTTAAAAATAAGAGTAATTTAGCACAATCTTTTGATCTTATCTTTGCTGATCCTCCTTATCATTCCAATTATTATCTTAGATTAGTAAATTTAATTAATGAAAAACAGTATCTTAAAAGTAATGGTCTGTTTGTTATAGAACACGATGATGACTGTCCCCTAAACGATACCGTTACTAATTTTAAATTGGTAAAGAGAAAAGAAGCAGGAAAATCAACGATTTCAATCTTTGAAAATAGAAGAGGTGATCTTGAAGATCGGGATATATCCAGGAACTTTTGATCCTATTACTAACGGACACATCGATATTATCAAACGTTCGACTATGATATTTGATAAAGTTGTAGTTGCTGTCACTACAAATCGAAAAAAATCTCCGCTTTTTAATGTTGAAGAGCGTATGGAAATGATTATTGAATCAATCAAGGATATTGAAAATCATAAAAATGTAGAAGTAGAAAGTTTTAATGAACTTCTTGTTAGCTATGCCAGTCGAAAAAACGCGTCTGCTCTGATTCGAGGGCTCAGAGCTACATCTGATTTCGAATACGAATTTCAAATGGCATTGATGAATAGCAAGCTGGATAGAAAATTGATAACAGTCTTTTTAATGCCAAATGAAAAGTATACGTATTTAAATTCAACGATTGTCAAAGAAGTTTCCAGCCTTGGCGGCAGCGTTGATTGTTTCGTGAGTCAATTTGTCAATCAAAAATTAAAAGAAAAATTAAATCAATTGTAATTTTATAGCAGGTAGGGTTATGATGGAAGGATTCGGACTGAACAATGAGATTTCTGTCGGGGGAAAAAAGTTTCATATTCAAACTAATTATTTAGAACCATCTCAAAAAGTCACTTCTACTATTTACGAGGATGGTAAAATCATAATAAAAAACGAGGTGAAAACTCAGGAAGATATTTCTCGCGCAAAAATTAAGGAACTCGTGGATCAGACGCATAAGGAATTAATTGACGAAATTGAACTCCTTTTCTATATCTCTGAGAAAGTACGTACCATACGCCACGCATTATCCAATAATAAACTGGGGCTCGTATTCTCCAAACATAACCTTTTTGATGAAGCAATCAAAGAATTTAAAAATGCAATTGAAATTGATCAAGAATTATCCGATGCATATAAGAATCTTTCGAAAGTCTATTTGAAAATCGGAAAACAAACCGAAGCGTTGGAAATGATCAGTACCGGACTCGAGAAATTTCCAGACTATCCTGATTTTCATGTTGTGCTCGCTGATAGTCTGTTGTCTGGTGGTGACTATACCCGGGCTCTTAATGAATATAATAGAGCTCTCGAAATGAATGATGCCTATCATGAGGCTCGCCTCAAATTCGTACTCGTTTTATTAAAATGTATGATCGATAATGTTGAGGAAATCAATATTCCGCCATACGAAGAGAGAAAAGAATTAATCATTAACCATCTTCAAAAAATTGAAAAATATATCGATGCAGATTTGTTATTGGAAGTTTATCAGAACTATGATGATGAAAAATATAATGAAATGCTGGTTTCTTTGACCGACTATCAAAGGGAATTAGACGAAAAAATTGATATTGAAAATATTTTTTATCTAAAGTTTATGTTTGGTGGCAAAGGTAAAGATGATCAGTATATTAGCGAATATGTTCATGCATTATCACAAGAAATCGAGAAAAATCCTCAGTATGCTGATCTCAGAAATAATCTTGGAATCGCCTACCTCATACAATGCAGAAATCTATTTTTGAATGCACTGGATGAATTCCGTCAAGCATTGAAGATTAATCCAAATTTTAAGAAAGCTGAGAAAAATTTAAAATTAGCTGAAAACGATGGCAAAGGCTTTCTAATACTGCTTCGTGCGATACTTAAATAAATTTGTTCCGCTTAGCAACTGTCTAATTATCTAAGTTTTATTGATAATTAGACAGTAACACATATATTTCCTATAAATTGAACCTCCTTAATTCAGTAACCCTCACATATTAATAAGGTAATGTGGTATAATATTTGCACTTAAAATACATTTGGCGCGAAATTTTTCATAGAGCATGTATATTGGGAGTATTTTTTATGTATCTATTTGAAACAGATAAAAGCAATGATACAAAAATGTTACACTTTTTCCTTATATTTGGTATTATATTGACTTACGCTACCACACTGTGGAGTATTCCTGCTGATAATGTGATACTGTATGCATCCGATATTGGATTAAACAGTAAGTCGAGTTATACACTGGAATTGAGTATTGATAAAGATATCCCTGCGACAGCAATAATAGTTTGTGAGTTTCCATCGTCTTTCGAGCTAAATAATGTGATAGTTGCAGGATCTACAACAATTAATGGTGGTTTTGCTTTGCGGGTAAAAGAAAATAAAATAATTTTAAAACGTTCAGGTTTGGGTGATGTTGTAAAAGCGAATAGTAAGGTAGATATTAAGTTTGCAGAGATCAAAAATCCGAATATCGAATTTGATGACGCAAATGTTCGTATTAAAATCACTGATGATGAGGAGCGAGTCATTGTTTCATCTAACGTGAAGGTAAACGAAAAAAAGTAGAACACTCTAGTTCATAATATAGATGGAGTAATCAGCAACCAGGAATGCAAACATGAGATTTAGACAACTTTGGATTTGCTTGACAACATGTGCGTTTCTCATTTTGCTCACACATGTAGAGGCGAAAGCGCAACCGGGTACTTTGACAAATATTTCTATATCAAGCAGCAGTACGAAAGCTGGAGAGGGGGCAATATACACATTTGATTTCACGACATCAGCAACTGGAAACGGATTTAACTTAGGTCTTCCGAAGGATGGAAAAATCCGAATTAAATTTCCCGAAGAATTTGATATTTCCCAGATTTCCATCGCTCACTCAATGGATGGAAGTATAAATGGTGGATTTTCATCTATTTCGATTACAACGGTCGGTGCAGATACATTTGTTGATCTATCAAGAGATAATACAGGAAATAATTTAGGTGGATTGCAACCGTTGAGTGTTAGTTTGGCTACAGTTAAAAATGCAACAGTTGTAAATAGCAGTTTCAATATATCAATTATTACAATGACAAGTACTGATACATATATTGATCAGGGAGTCGGTGTTACGTCTGTGACAGCCGGATCCCTCATGTATCTGAGAATCGATGATGTGCCAAATGGTACGGGATCTGAAATATCGACATTTACAATTTCTGTTGGTCAGACCAAGACTCTTTATGCAGTGGGTTACGATGCTTACAATAATTATATAGATAATGTCAATGTTACATGGGATGTTTCCAATGATATCGGGGTAGTCGTTCCCGATGATGGTACGACGGCCTGGACGACGTTTACGGCAACAAAATCAGGTGTTGGTATCATTTCGGCCAATGACGGGATGGGACATGTCGACAATACGGATGACCTGATAATTAATGCCGGAACGCTCGCTTCTATAAAAATTGTCGAAGGTTCAAGCGGTGATGGCAGTGAACTTGAAAATTATGATATGACAACGGACCAAAGTTTGAAGGTGCATGCTGCGGGTTACGATGCTAATGATAATTATATTGGTGATGTTGATGTTGACTGGAGTTTAACCGCTCCGATGGGGATCCTGACGCCGAACAGTAATACAAATTATTCTAATTTTTTTGCAAACAGCACGGGGACTGTTAAAATTAGAGCAACGCATACAATTGTCGGATCCGATGAAACCGGGAATATTAATATCTCGGTCGGAGAATTGAATTACATTAAAATTGTCGAAGGAGAATCGGGGGAATCCAGTGAAATTAATGCTGTAACTATTCAAGCTGGCGACTCATTGAAAATTCATGCTGCTGGTTACGATGCTGATGATAATTATATAAGTGATGAAATGGTGAATTGGGAAGTACAAACTTTTATCGGATCAGTTGATCCTGTAAATAACTCTGTTTTCTCCAACTTTTATGCCGAGAAGGTAGGAACAGGATATATTAAAGCAACTCATTCTACAGCAGGAGAGGATTTGACAGGAGTATTTACCGTAACTCCAGGATTGCTACATCATATAGTAATTGAGACTGGTTTGCCTGATAAACGAGTAGAAGTGAGAGACACAACGCTTCATATTAATCAAATGGTTGAATTTTATGCTGCTGGCTACGACGAGAATAATAACTTTGTTAGGAATGTAAATGGAAATTGGCAACACCTGGGCAATCTTGATTTACCTGCTTTGCAGCAAGGAACTAAAATAAGTTTTATGCCAACGACTCCAGGATCTGAAGGTAAAATTATTTGTGATTCTCTGAATGTTGCCGCAGATACGACCGGACTAATTCATATCGGAAGTGTAGATCAGATAGTTATCACAACTGTTCCCGGTGAAAAATCGATGGAATTAAAGGATATTGAAATATCGGCTGATGATTCTTTAGTCCTGTATGCGTCTGGATTTGATTTAAGCGGAAATTATGTCGGTACGGTTGATGTGGATTGGCAGATTACTAATTTACAACCACAGCTTGGCGTGACATCAGATTCTTATGTATTCAATCCATCCACAGCAAATCTAAGTGGTTTAATTATCGCCGACCATCCAACGGCTATAGATGATTCAAGTGGAGTGATCTCGGTTATTCCTGGTGCTCCATTTGGAAGGTTCAAATTGATACCGGAGTCATTGGAGTTAGCGAGTAATGGTGCTGATACAATTAATTTTAGCTCGACTATTTTGCAAGATAGTGATGATAATGTTGTTGACTCTGAAAATTTGATGACTATTAACTATTCTCCTTCATCTTTGGGATTAACCATAATTCCATCTGACGAAAAACCAAATATTCGCGGTCATCAGCTCGGCCTCGAAGATAATAGCACCTTGCGCTTCGCAATTGTTTCAGGTAACATCGGTGGTTCTGCATCGATTTCCGTCAATAGCTTGTGGGGAAGTGCTCATGCGGATACTTTGATAAAGGTTTCTGATCTGAGAATTATTTCCGTTCATGCGGATATTGACAGTGTGAGTCAGGGACAACAAAATACGAACATTAACATGATAGTAAAGAATACCGGGGCTGAAACTATTCACTCGATTGAAACCAGTTTGAGATTCAGAGCAGCCGACGGAACGAATCAAAGAAATGATTATGTTTTTAATGATATCACGATTGATACCCTTATTGAGGGAGAGGAAAGACTGCTTGTGTTTCCTGTATCAGTACAGGGTAATGCGAAACCAGGTTTGATTTATATTGATGGTTATGCTGAAGGCATGACAATGAGTAGTGTTGTCTTACAAGATACTTCGGCAAATACAAATCATTCATGGTATGTTACATCACCCGCCCAGTTGCGAATTCTGAGTATAAAAAGCTCAGATATTGTAGAACAAGGAACATTAACAACTTTACGTATGAGGGTGACTAATGCAGGTGGCGCGACTGCAGTTGTGCAGGCAGATAGCCTTGAGTTTTATAAGGAATCTCCCTATGTGGACGTGACAGGCGAATATAGTCAAATACCAAAACATAATAATCCATTTTTACTCCATAATGATGAAATCAAAGAACTTGAATATACGGTCACGATTGGTACAAATTCAACCAAAGGTGATATTGTTATTGATGGTAAAATATCAGGAATTGATAAAAATTCAAACAAGGATATCATAGACCTGACATCTGATACAACCTCCACATGGGAAGTCAAGAAAAAGGGCGAAATAGATGTGCTATCCTTTTCACCATCTCAAGAGTTCATTAATTTGGGACAAAACAGCTCATGGTTTGTAACCATGAAAATTGAAAATGAGTTCGAGACTATTGACCTTGTTCTGGATAGCACCAAATTGGAATTTTATGCTGGAACAGATAATATAACATCACAGTTTGATGTAATTAATCCAATAAAATTTCAGGAATATGCTGGTACTGATACTCTTTATTCCAATAGTTTGCAAACTCTGAAATTTGAAATAACACATTCAAGTGAATTTAATCTTGGTAATATAAGATTCTCAGGACGTGCTTACCTGAGTGATATTGCTCATTCAATTGTATTAGCAAGTGCTGAAGAGCAGGTGATTATTAAAGAACCATCATTACTCTCATTGAAAGCAGTAGAATTTTCGCAAAACGAAGTAACTAGATCTCAAGGTAAAGACTGGTATGTAAATTGTCTTCTTGAAAACCAGGGTTCAAGTCCGATTAAACTGCTATTGGATTCTTCAGATAGTAATATCAAATTTTCAAATCAGGATGGTTACATTGTTGTTAATCCAACAAGTATGATATTAAGCGAAACGGATACTTTAAATAGTCAGGCTCAGGATACTCTCAGGTTTACAATCGATTCCACAGGCGTGGTTGAAGGCGAAAATCAAATCCGTATTAAAATAAATTATGTTGATATTGTTGCGGAATATGATACATTGGAGATAAGCAACTCTGAAAAGCGAATTCTGGTAGAATCGAAACCGCACATCGTCATCCAAAAGACTGAGAATGTATCACATTATGCTCCATCGGTGAATACGGAGCAGTTATTCGATATAATGGTTGTTGTACAAAATCAGGGAGATGATGCTGCAATAGATAATATAATCTATGTCGGTACTGACGGAAACTCTCAGGTTTTACCATCAGCACCGTTTTCAATAGAGGGAAATGAAACTGATTCCATATATGTTCAGGTTGTTGCTGATAGTACATGGACTCTGGGAGAGATTTTTTCCTCTTCAATTGTAGAAACGCATTCTGAGAATACTCCGGAATTTGATGATCAGATAGTTGTTGTTGCAGAGGATGATACAGCGAAAGCAGTCATCCAAAGACCAGCTGACATATCTATTATTAATGTAGTACCGAGTGAGACATCTGTAAAGGCTTTATCGAGTGGATGGGAAATTGGTGTCATCATACGACGAACTGGTGCCGGTACAGTTCTGTTTGATGCTCCGGGTGATAGTAGTATTCAGTTTTATCATAATGACGTTTTACAAACAGATTATTTAGTGACAGAACCGACTAAATTCGAAAAAAGCGGTACTCTGTTCTTGTCCGGTTGGGAAATGATTGAAGACACTTTATTATTCAATGTGGATCAAGCGGGATTGATGGGTGGTGAAATTGCTATTAATGTGAGCTTAACTGGTACATATATGAACAATGATAGTAGCTTTATCGTTGAAAAATCAGCAATAGTAAATATAGAACCTACCGCGAGTATAAGAATTCTCACTACGGAGCCAGTTTGTCCCAACAAGATTGATGAAATCGGTTATTTAAGTACAGAACAAAATTTTGAAGTAAGAGTTACATTACAAAACACCGGTGATGAAGCAGTTGAGAATGTGCGGATAGGACTTGAATCTGGTGGGGACTATTACCAACAGACGATTGAAAATATAGCGAAGCAAAGTCAATATGCAATCAATTTCTCATTGACAGCGCCTGAACTCGAACAGAAAATTCAATACATTGCTGAAATAGAATCGGCCACCTCCAGTCTGAGTGGTGTCGGGGCAACAATAGGTGCTGCCGTTGATTCTATTGCAGTATTTCAGATACAGGATAAGGCAGCATTAAGTGTACGCTTGTACGAAGTGGATGCTGTATTAACGCTGGGTCAAATTTCTCCTGTTCGATATATAGTGGAGAACAATGGGACGGCAGCGACTGACAGTAGCGGTAAGGTGATGGTATCAATCCCTGATGGTTACAAGGTACAGAACGGCGAAAATTTAGATTCAGCGAGCGTTATCATAAATTTCATAACAGGTGTTGTGGATACATTATTTCTTATGCCGCCAAATGTACCATCCTCAGGCGATGAATTGCAGATGACAATTAATACGCCTCCGAGAGATGTCAATATGGGCCTCCCGGCATATGTAGAATCTTATCTTGATATGATAAATCTAAAAACAGTCTCCTCAAACCTGAACTGCTACGCTCAAATAATCTGGCCAAATGGTGCATCGGATAATATTCTGTCGACAAATCAATTATTTGATGTGCAGGCAACGATAGAAAAATCGGATGATATAAAATCAACTCAAGCATCTGTTACTTTACCATACGGTTATCATTTCGATTTTAATGAGGATTCTATAAAAACCGTCGCTACAAATTCTGTGAAATGGAGAATTCGTTCTCCGGAGATTGAGCACCTTGAAAATCGATCATTAATCATTAAAACCGTTGGTTTTAATGGAGAAAATGAGTATATTGTAAGAGATACTCTCGAATTGAGAAATGAGAAGAAAGCTCGATTATATATAAGTGATGTTGGAATTATATCACCACCACAAACCGATAGTACTTTAGTTGTTGGGCAATCTTTTACCGTGTCGGCAACAATAATTAATGAGGGCCTGGCTTCGGTAACAAATAAAGGCCTTTTGAAAATATCGTTTGGTTCAACTGGTGTTACGACATCTCAGGATACAATTAAACAATTTACTGTGGGGAATCCTGTTTTATGGGACTTACGAGCTCCTTCCGCTGAAGCGGGGAAAGGGAAGATTACATTTTCAATCGAGGATGTGCCTGACGATGGAAATACGAATCAACCAGCGGAGGGGTTGGGAGACAGACGTACTATCTCCATTAAAACGGTTAACAAGGGGTATATACTGATAGATAGTCTCAAGATTGTTGAACCTGCTGGTGCACTTGATAACGTTCTTTCAACCAAGCAGATTTTCAATATCAAGGCGTATTTACGCTGGAATAATTGTGAAAATGTACCGAATGTTACCATAAAAATGCCTGATAATTTTATTACGGAGATTGAAAGCAAAAATCCGCAAGGCGCATATAATCAAGGTACGGTAACCTGGAGTGTAACGACACCGTCTGAACCCGTTGATGATAGTGATATTTGGGTGGAATCGAGCGCACGTGACACACATAGTGGAGAATCCATTGGTGCTGTATCAACGGCAACGCAAGTGGATGTTGTGCGCAGGGCTGAAATTAGCCTTAACGCAGATATTACAAGTCCGATTGATGCCGTGGACGGAATTGTTACGACAAATCAAACTTTCAAGATACAGGCTAATTTGTGGACGTCAGGAGATGCGTCCATTGAAGATTTTTACACATTAAGATTAACTTTACCACAAGGTGGAGGTTATTTTACTGAAGAACCAAAAGATAAAAGAGTCTTACACAATGAGGTAATATCATGGACGATAGCTGCTCCATCATCTCCGCGTGATGCTGATTTAATCAGAATTGATTTAGTTGAAGCACCGCATGATGAAAATACGAATCAGAATCTTGAAAATGATGCAATTATTGATGATTCGAGGGCAATACCTATCGCAACGGAAGAGAAAACAATAGACATAAATTTAGTATCGCGGAAAGAACAAAATTCACTTGCACGAGGTGATACAAATGTCACTATGCTCACATTTAATATGCTTGCCTCTGGTGATGAAAATTCAAGTCGCGTTCTTTTCCGTGGTCTGAGAGTGGCAATAAGGGACAGGTCAAATCTTTTGTTTGAAAATATCAATAGAGCCATTTCCACGTTATCGGTTGTTTCACAAAATGAGAATTATGTGCTTGGAACTGTACCGAATCTTCAAGGCTCAGGTTTGATAGATATTACATTTGATGTTCCAGATACACTGAAACCATCAATTTTGTCCAATTATAAAATAAAGGTAAATATATCGGAGCATGCTTCTGAATTGGATTTTGAAGTTGGAATTGATTCTCTTTCATATTTTGATATTGTCGATATAAGTTCGGGAGAGATTCCAATTTTATCAAATGTCAGCAATGAAGATCTGACATCAGGATTTGCAGTTATTGTACCTAAAGATTTTGAAAAGGCATTCTGGAATTATCCGAATCCGTTCGGATCAGCAGGACGAGAGATGACTACATTTCAATATTATTTGGATCAAGATAGTGATATTCAAATAAATATATATTCACTCCTGGGAGAATTGGTATGGTCAAAGAAATTTTTGGAAACAGATCCGCAAGGAGGAGTGGGATTGCATGATGGTGCAAATGCGATACATTGGAATGGAGCCAACAATTCAGGAGAAAAAGTGTTGAATGGCGTCTATATTGCGTATATAAAGACGACGTATGGAAAAACAGCCATTACGAAAGTAGCAATTTTAAAATAAGTTTAAAGGCATTCGTTATGAAAAAAAATAAGAGATTCATATTCTTGCTTATATTACTACTATTGTTTGTATATACAGGTAATGGTATAAGTGATGAGGGTACTGCCGGAACTGTAAATATATTCAGCGTTGGTGGTGTTGGTGCCAGAGCGCTCGGTCTTGGAAATGCATACGTAGCCATGCCAATGGATGCGACGGCAATCTACTGGAATCCAGCAGGAATGGAATACATTCAGAAAAAAAATGTGACTGTGTTCTATACGAACTTATTGGAAGGAGCACAATACAATTATGTTGGCTACGTGCATCCTCTTATAAACATTGGAACACTTGGTGCAGGGATTATAAGAGTTGGTACTGATGGTATAAAAGTTACTGACAATCAAAATGTATCCAGTGGCACAACATCATATCAGGAGAGTCAATTCATATTATCGTTTGCAAAGCGGATTCCTTTCAATATGTCGGTTGGTTTAAATTTAAAGTTGCATTATTTTTCGTTATGGAATAGCACAGATACCGGAATTGGTGCAGATTTAGGATTTATGTATAGACCTGAGTTTAGCAACGTCATTTTACGAGATATGTCTTTTGGTTTGAATTTTCATAATATTGTACAGCCCAATTTGAAACCTTATGAAGAAACAGATGTTCTGCCGTATAATATGAAATTTGGCATGGCCAAACCATTGAGATTAAATTCCAGGGGTGGTCAAATCGTTTTATTTCTCGATTTTGAACAAGCTGGCGGAAATAGTGAATTTCGATATCATACCGGAACGGAGTATGTTTTTAATGATAAAGCCATGTTACGTTTAGGTATGAACAATAGTCAGCTTACTTTCGGTGCGGGTGTGAAATACAGTCATTTTCAATTCGATTATTCATTTGGGAAATTTGCTGACCATGAACTCAATGCGAGCCACCGTATCTCATTGACTTTTTCATTTGGTAAGTCAAAAGATGAACAAATCCGAATCGCTGAAAAAAGAAAACTGGAAGAACTGGACCAACAAGTTGCGCAGAAAATTGAATGGGAAAGAAACGCAAAAATTGCACGTGCATTTGAGAATGCAAAAAGATATATGGAAGACAAGGACTATTTAAGAGCACAACGCGAATATAATATCGTTTTGAGTTACGAAGACGAGATTCCTGATGCGATAGAAATAAGAGAAGCGAGAGAAATGCTGGGTGTGGCAACACAGAAATATAAAGATCAAATGGAAAAGGCGCTTGCTGAAATACAAGCTCGAAATGCACTGGAACGAAAGAAAGAAGAGGATCGTATTTACGTAAATGATCATTTCAAAAAGGGATTGTCATTCTATGAAAACGAGGAGTATGAACGAGCAATTTCTGAATGGAATAATATATTGGAACGAGATCCTGATAACGAACTCGCTCAGGAACACATTAAAAAGGCACAAGTTGACTACAATGCCAAAATATACTCATTGATCAAACGCGCAGATGCTCTGGGAAGACAGGGGAAATTTGTTGAAGCCATCAATGTACTCAATCAGGCAACCAGCTTGAACCCGGATGATCAACAAATCAGAACCGAAATTTCGAGAAGACGTTCTCGATATGAAAATAAATTGAATTTTTATGATCTCTACCAGCAAGGCAGAAATTATCAGATTCGAAAAGAATACAAAAAGGCCATGGAAGCATATGAAAAAGCCCTCGTATTTGAACCGAACAATAGCGAGGTTAAAGAAAGGTATGATGAGGTAAAAGCCAGAGCATATGCAAAACGTGAGCCAATGACGGGAGAAGTAAAAGCTCAATTTTTAAGAAGCTTGCGATTGATGAACGAGGGTAAATATCAGGAAGCGTTGCGCATCCTTGAATCGCTGCAAAAACAACAGCCATATAACAAGGATATTCTGGATGGTATCGATTCTGTAAGAGAACAGCTGGAAAAGCAAAGAAGAGAATAGTCGGGAGAATAATCACTAGAGAGGATATAAAGTGTTAAGAAATGTCATCAAAGACGAAATAAAGGTCCCCGGCCATATTGATTATCTTGGAGATTTAAGAAATTTCGTCACCAAGACCGGTAAAAAACATGGATTTTCCGATAGTATTGTGAATGCCTTCAAATTGTCTATCGATGAAGCGGCAACAAATATAATCAAACATGCCTACAGAGAGAAAGAGGGCATGATTACGATGAGAATTATTATCAAGAAAAATAGTATGACGATAATTCTCATTGATCAGGGAAAATACTTTCATCCGGCTCGAGTACAAGATCCTGATTTGAAGCGGTATGTGGATATCGGCAAAAAAGGAGGACTTGGAATATTCATAATCAGGAAACTCATTGACGAAATTGATTATAGACACACAGAAGAAGGAAACGAACTTCGTCTTACAAAATACCGCGACGGCAAATTCACCAAAAGCGAAGTTCCCAGTCCTGCAGCAGCGACATCCACATTATCGATGAGCCTTAAATCAAAATACTCATTGGTTGCTGCGGCAATTTTAACATTTATGATTACAATGGGATACTTGTATTTCTATTATTCGAATGGAAAGCAAATCGTAAATGAAATATTGGAATTGGAAAAAACAAATTCAGAAAATATATCAAGAGTTGTCTTACAACCCGGAGAAAATTCTTTAAATACTATTTATATCAATACTCACCTCAATGAGGCGATTGATTTATCAGAAAATGAGGAGATATATAGACTTTTAATTATTGACTCTGATGGTCTTTGCATATACAGTAATGATGATGAGGCAATGTACACCACAATTTCATTACCTGAAAATTATAGAATGATCGAGGAAGGAGTGTATCGATACACCCTGGATAAGAACAATATTGAAATATATGATATTGTGAGTCCTATACTCAATTTCAATGATGTAAAGCTTGGGGAGACACATCTCCAAATAAAAAGTGATTTCATTAAAAAGAAAGTGAATGTTCAGAGGGCAGAGGATCTAAGACTTGCTGTACTCATTCTATTGATGGGGTATTTGGGAGTTGCTATCCTGATCTATATTGTGATGAATCCATTTCGCAAGCTTTCGGATTGGGTTAAACAATTAGGACATGGTGAAGTAAAGGATGAAATTGATTTTGATACAGGTAATGAGCTGGGAGAGATCGCAAAAGCATTCAGTGAAATTACTGATAAGTTCAGGAAATCGCAGGAAAATTTGGCTGAACAGGAACGTTTGCAAAAAGAAATGCAATTGGCTCAAGATATACAGCAAACTCTGCTACCACCCTATGTACCAGAGATAGAAGGGTACAAAATTGCATCTTATTATGAAGCCGCCAAAGAAGTGGGAGGCGATTATTACGATTTTGTGGAAGTCGATAAAGACTCTCTTGGAATCGTTGTTGCAGACGTCTCTGGTAAAGGAGTACCCGGTTCCCTTATCATGACAATGATTAGAACGGCATTGAGAACGGAAGCACGAGGCGTAAAATCTGCTTCTGAGGTTTTGGGGCGTCTGAATGATTTTGTGGTAAAGGACATGAAAAAGGGTATGTTTGTCACCATTTTCTATGTCATTATTGATTCCAAAAAGAGACGATTAAACTATGCAAGTGCGGGTCATAATCCGATGATTCTGTATCGACAAAGCACTAAAAAGACTTATTATTTGAATCCTAAAGGATTTCCGGTCGGAATTTCGCTTCCTGATCAGGAATTGTTCAAAAAATCAATCGAATCGGATACCATTCAAATGGCAGAGGATGATATCTTATTGATTTATACGGATGGAATTACCGAAGCGATGAATAATCAACGAGAATTATTTGGTGAAGAAAGACTGTTGGATGTAATTAGAAATAATAGTCATCTACAGGTTGATACGTTCATCGAAAAAATACAAGAGGAAATGTATTCCTTTAGTGAGGGCTTTGAGCAAAGTGATGATATAACTTTGCTAGCTATCAAGGAAAAAAGTTCACCGGAAAAGATTGAATTGAACCGTGCTCAAAAAGCGCACAAATTAATCCTGAATAATACCAATATCAAGGAGGCATGCGAGGAAGCAGGAATTACTACATATGCCTACTATAATAAGTATAAAAAAATCTTTGAGGAAGAAGGATTAGATGCCTATTCAATTGATGACACTATATCAGTCGAGGCGAAACATCTCAGTATAGAAGAAAAGACAAAAATTTATGATATCATTAAAACTCACCCTGAATATGGTGCGAAAAGGATTAACGAAGAATTGAATTCTGAAAAATATTCATTCACTCAAATAAATGAGAGCCGTATCTATGATGAGTTGGTTAGAAGTCGTTTAAATACGAAGCAATTAAGAGAAGCATATGTAGCAAGGGCCGGGAAAAAGAAACGCATGAAACCTCCTGGGACACCGATGCTTACTCTTGATGGCAGGATTATTCATGATCGTGAAAAATATGAACAAAGATTTGAAGATGTTGACGTTAAAGATAAACCTTCTCAACCTAAAAAAATTGTAAAACTAACATCCTCAGATGAAACTGAAACAAAGAGTGAAGAAAAAGAACTCGATCCGACAACAAAGGGCTTTGATGATGATTTTTATATAGAGAGCATGATGAGTGTTCCAATTGAAAATTTGCTCGATAAAAACAGAAAAGATGAGGAAGCAGATTCTTCGACTTACTCCGGAGTAGAGGATATAGTGAGTGAAGATGTTGAAGATGATGAGAGTGAATTGGAAGAGACTGTGGAACATGATGATATTTTTGAGGATGATGCGACAAATGATACAACTGATGAATTGGAATTAGAGAAATCGTCTGAAACTGGTGATGATCTTGATTTCGATTTTGAGGATACAATGGATGAAATAGCTTCACTTTACTCTGAATCAAACGATAATAATGAATCGCCTGAGAGCGTGGTTGGTAATGAGAGCATCGATGAGGATGAAGAGATTGATTATAGCGAAGATTTCGGAGATACAATTACATTTCTTGATCATGGTTCAGAGGAAACGGAAGACTCCATGATAGATGATGCGGGAGATGAAGCATCTGCTGAATCGTCGGTAAACGATTTAGACATAGCGAGTGATTCATTTTCCGACCATTTCAGTATGGAAGAAGAGGAGAATAATGAATTCGCATCGGGTGATTATGTTAATGAAGATCGTATCGTTTCTGAACCAGGGGATGATTTGCTCGATTTGCCAGATGAACATAATTATGAAGCAGAATTTTCTGGCGAACAGGATTTGGATGAGAATGAAATTGGTGAAATAGATTTTGATCAGGACAAAAGCATTGATGATGCTATTTTTAAACTGGATAATGAGGAACCTGAAAATGGTACTGATCATTTTGTAGAGGATCAAGATAAGTCAGAATCCGGGGAGGTTCTCAATGAACAGGATTCGCTGAAAGCAATGGAGAAGGGGGATGAGATAGAAGACGATTTTAGTTTCAAAGACATATGGGCGGATGATGATGAAGGATCAATCGATGAAAACATTGAAATAATTGATTCTGATAGCAATGTCGATGATTTATTTGAATCCTCAGAAGATACGAATGATAATGGTGATGAGTCAAATGGTGATGATGAGATAGATTTCGAAAACATCGTGGATGATGGTGATATAGAATCTAATTTGACATTTGAGAATAAAGAGGGGAACGGCAAGCAAACTTCGGCTATGGACGAAAATGAAAAATTCGATAGTAAATCGGATATAGAAGTGGATAATATATTTGATGAGTCCCCAGAAAAGGAGCCAGATACAAATATTGATGATGATTTAGAACGGGACGAAGAAGAGATTGACTCGTTGTTTACCGGTATGATTGATTCACAGGAGATTGAGGAGGATGAAGAGGATTTAGATCATTTGTCGTTTTCAGATCTACTGGAAGAGATAGAAAATGATGTCACCTTTATGGATTCAACTGAAAACGGAATTTATACAGTATCAGAGAACGAGTTAGATTTAGAGCGCGATTTTGAAAATTCAGATAATTCAGATAATTATTCTGATTATAATACGGATGATAGTGTAGCCTACGATAAAATATTGAAAGAAAGGCATCTTTTATCGGGATTAAAGTATTATAAATCAGAAGAATATGATAAAGCGATTAAAGAATTTAATCAAGTTTTAGAATTGTATCCCGATTTCAAAGAGATTCATACGATAATGGGGAATGCATATTACAAAAATGATAGAGCTGAAGATGCGCTAAGGGAGTACCTTCGAGTACTTGAAATAGATCCATATGATGTGGATGCTTACGAGAACGTGGGGATTATTTATGCGAATTGGGGAGATTTCGCGAAGGCGATAAATGAATGGGAAAAATTGTTGGAAATTGATCCGAATCGGATGGATATTCGTAAGAATGTAGAAAAAGCGAAAACAATACTGGAAAAAGTAAACCATAAATAGTAGTTAAATTAGTAGTTAAATCGAAACTTTTCTATTGACTTTTATACTTATTTCTATTATATTGCACAGGATATCACACACAAAGACTTCGGGAGAATATCATGGAAGGAATTCAATTATCTGTGAAACAAACAGGTGCGAATAATGATATTTCAGTAATTAAAGTAGGTGGATACATCGATACAACAACATCAGCGGAGTTGGAACACTCGCTTGAGCTACTTTTACAAGAGAATAATTACAATATAATTATTGATCTGT
>Ga0272441_10003521_pt1 | contig 29634 bp, 34 predicted proteins | sample SSMProp6N_FD_193582 | JGI IMG/M metagenome (GOLD analysis project Ga0272441, IMG submission 193582) | Marine sediment archaeal communities from Little Sippewissett salt marsh, Falmouth, MA, United States - SSM-Prop-6N | ecosystem: Environmental > Aquatic > Marine > Wetlands > Sediment ... | reverse complement strand
ATGGGCATGCCTCCGGAAGACGTTGGCAAAGTGTTCAATATAGGCTACTCGGGCAGTGGGACAGGATACGGCCTCAATATAGTGAAAAGCGTTATGGAGTCACTCGGCGGTTCCGTAAAGGCCAGCTCCTCACTTGGACATGGATTTGAGATAATAATTACTTTTTAATATCCTATTGCATACATAACACCATGATAGGCGTTGGTGATAAGTCCAAATCATTTAGGGACATCCTCGGATGGATCAACTCGGACAAGGGAATGCTCGAAGATTTTTATGGAAATGTCATTTACTTGGAATTTTGGGACCATACTAATATGAGTTCCATAGCTTCTGCCGCATTTACCAAGGAAATATGGGATAAATACAGTGATAATGGCCTTGAGGTCATCGGGGTTCACTGTCCGGAGTTCGAATTCGAGAGATACTTGGAAAATATCGAAGAGGCCGTCGCCAGGTATGGGATAGAATATCCAGTCGCACAGGACAACAACTGCAGCACATGGCTCCTATACGGCAATAGGTACCTGCCTAGGCAGTTCATAATTGACAAGAATGGATATGTGGCATACGAGAACATTGGTCAAGGGAATCGGTACGAGATAGAGAAGACTATAAGGGACCTGTTGGAAAAAGATGATGATAAGCTTGGCAGACCGCTTTGGGAAAAGGTGAAAAAAGAGCCCTTACCTCTGGATGTTAGCCCTGAGACGTATTTTGGTTCAAAAGAGATCATGTCTATCAAGAAGTTCTCCACATACCAGCTGGCACATGAAATAACATACAACGATCCGGGCGTGCACGAGTTGAACAAGGCATATCTCAATGGAAACTGGAAGCAGTTCGATGAGTTCATAGAGAATGAAGGCATTGGTGAAGAGTATTTCCTTTTCAGATTCGTTGCCTGTAAGGTCTTCATGGTAGTGTCAAGCTACCATGGCAAGGGAAGATTTGATATTTTTATAAACGACCAATCCCTGAGTTTGGATAATGCGGGAGCTGATGTGTCCTTTGACGAGAGGGGGCAAAGCTTTGTAGAAGTAGGATTTTCAGGGCTTCTAAACCTTTACGAAGGCAAAAAAATTGAGGAATCGGAGATCAAGATAGTGCCAAGGGATCCTGGATTGCAGTTGTATGTGATATCCTTTGAATAGTGTCTTTATAAAGAAAAGTTTTTATTTGACATACGTACTATGTTACTAAGGTATTAGTGGACTGATGTCTAATGAAAACATATAACAACATATTGGATCTTAAAAACGATCTTAGCAACAAGACCCAGTTCCTAATATTGGTTTATATTGTATTATTCTCGCCAGTAAGATTGAAAGACCTAGCCGACTTCCTAAAATCCAACTTTGGACTCACCAAGGGTGCTATATACCAGAATCTTAACTTCCTCTTGGAAAACGAGTTCATAAGAAGATTATCCGACATTGAAGCGCTCAAATTCAGGTCCGAGAACAGAAGGATCATCCCCTCGATATTCGAGAGCACCACATCCATAGAGAATCTTGAACCTTTCGAGATGGACGACCTCAAAAAGGAAGAGAACGTGAAGAACATCATGGAGCTGGCCCTGATATCCCTTGCCAAGGAAGACGCCTTGACGATGTGCTGGAACTCTCTTTGGTTCCTGGCCGCCATGAAGAACAATGTTGGGGATAAGAAGGAGCTTGAAGATGTCATGAGCTTCTTTAGGAAACTTAGAAAAGAGATAATAGATGGCAAGATAAAGTTCGAATAATAAAATTATTAAAGTTATAGATATTAGGTGAAACAATGGCCGACAAGAATCAATCAAGGATGATAGATCAACTTAATGATTTCTTCAATGAAAGGTCTAGCCATATTCCCAGATTATGTTTTCCCGAAACTAATCCTGAAATAAGGGAAAGGTCCTACTTTATTATATCCTTATCAAAGGAAATCCCTGACACTATACTCAAGGATATCCAAGGACATAATTTCAACATACTTTCTTGCCAGCTAGAAAAAATAGATGATATGTACCTGTCATATATGATAGTTAGGAACGATGATGATGATAATGACATGAACAAGCTTGAAGCCCTTCTAAAAAACAACAAAGGCATCGTGAATCATAAGATCAAGGAGCTTACTTCACTAGAAAGAAATCCTTTTACATATCCCGTGAAGCTTCATTCTGGCATAAAGAGGTCCCTGCTTTTGGACCACGACCTGTTTCATGCGTTATTCAGGACCATAACATCCGGCCTCGGCAGCGGAGGGGACTACCTGATGTACATGTCGGGCATCAGCGTTGCTGACAACATCTGGAACAAATATGGTATTGGAGACCAAGAAGAGCTGGACGACCAGTTCCTCCTCCTGGAGGATGTATTGAGAACCATAGGGTTCGGCATGGTGGCGTTCGAGAACATCGACCCCCTCAGGAGCGAAGGGAAGATAATCATCAAGCACTCCATTGAACAGACCATGAGCGACTCCTGCCCATTGTTGAGGGGATTGTTCACAGAACTTCTCAGGAGAATGTTCGAGGACCCCAACATAGAGGTAATAGAAACGGCCTGCGTTAACAGGGGCGACAAGGAATGCATATTCGAGCTGACCAGGGTCAAGACGATATAGATTCCTTGTATATTTATTATTTCTTTTTTTACGAAAATTATAAATAGTCGCAATCATCCCACTCCATTATGGAATTTTTGGAAGATTATTCTCACATCAGGAACATGATAGAGGAGGAGATGGACGAATACCTCTCTGAAAAAATCCATAAAAATAACAAGCCGATTCTCGATGAGTTTTACAAATTAATAAAAAAACACGTTTTTTCAGGAGGAAAGAGGCTAAGGCCGCTTTGCATGACAATGGGATACAGGGGTTATGTTGAAGATTATAAGATCATCGGCCCTTCCATATCCCCTGAGCTCGTGCACTCCTCATCGCTGATTCTTGACGATGCCATGGACGAGGACGTAATGAGGCATGGGGAACCAACGTTCAACGCTACCTATGCAGACAAGTTCTTTGATTCGATGGGATTCGACTTCAGCAAGTATTCACATGGAAGGTACTGGATACAGAGGGACACATTAAAGAATCTGTTCTTTGCTCAAAAGGCCATCTCTCGCTACAGCTATGCGCTCTCCGTGCTTGGATCTAACGTGATGTACTCCATGTCGATGGAGGTCCTTAGCAGGAGCGACTTCGACAACGACAAGGTGGTAAAGGCCCTCGAGCTGCAGCGGAAGATGTATCAGATCCTCAACGAGGGGCAGCTCATGGACATACTTTATGAGTCCATGCACTCGAACGAAGAAGAATATCTGGCCATGATCCACAGAAAGACTGGGATACTCTTCATATATCCGATCAGGATAGGCCTGGTGATGGCCGGGCAAGATGATTACAGGTCGATGGACGGGTATTCCAATGCCATATCCATAGCATTCCAGATAAAGGACGATCTTTTGGGAACGTTCGGATCGGAGGGCATCACTGGTAAATCGGCGTTCTCAGATATAGTGGAAGGGAAGAGGACGCTTCTTGTGATCAAGGCGTTGGAGAACGCCTCTGAGAGCGAGAGGAAGATACTAGAAAAAACCCTGGGATACGTACATGCTTCAAAAGAGGACATAGCAACCGTAAGGGCGATCTTCAAGGACACTGGAGCATATGATTATTGCCAAGACCTCGCCAACTCATACGTAAAGGATAGCAAGGCGCTGATCCCTGATGACATATCAAAGGAGTCACGGAAGTTCTTCTTGTCCCTGGCTGACTTCATAACTGACAGGGAGCGCTAGAATCCCATATATGCTTGGGCCATCATGGAGAGCATGTATACCAGCATGGTCAGGTGAAACATAGGGACGACCCTGTGTGCCTCCTCTGGCGTTGTTTCCTTCTTGAGGCGATTGAATATGTATGCAAGCATCAGGCATGCGAATCCGTAAGCTGCATATACAAAACCACCTATATTGACCACATGAGGAAGCCCCAGGGAAAGGTGCAGCAATATGAATACCAGGATCCATGTAAGATTTCCATGCCTCCCGTACATGATTGTCACCGTGTTCATCTTCCTTACAATGTCATTATGGTGGTCCGAGAGGTCGTTTATTCCCAGATGTATCTCCCCAAAAGTGTAGAAAAAAACGCCGTAGAGCGCAACGGTGAGGTCAGGCCTTCCATAGCACAGATACCCGCCCATTGCAAAAACCATGAAGTCCGTCCTTCCGAGCAACTGGGCAATTGGCAACCTTTGCGTCCTTTTGTGGACCTGATAGAAGTACTCCATGCCGTAGGTATATGCCATAATGATGTAGAGGTAGTACCTATTTGGTGTGGGCAAGGTGTATATCAGTATCGCCACAATGAAAAAAAGCGCCAGGAAGATGGCAATGGCACTCCTTTTGCTGACCTCCCCCGAGACAAGGGGCCGTGTGCCAAACGGCCTCCAGTACTTGGTAATATCCCAGTCAACGTCCTTGATGTCGTACCTGATATCTACTATGTCATTGAGGATGAATGCCGCCTCGAAACCTATTGTGGATATCAGGACCGCTTTTATAGTCATTGACCATGAGAATGAGCCATATCGGTCAAAGGCCATGAACAGGCCGGCAAGGAATATGATGGGCCAGATGAACACAAAATGTATTCTTGCAAGGTCCATGTAAGCCCTTAATTTAGAATTAGTAACGGGCAAGGTCATTGGAAAAATAGAGAAAAGAGGATATATATAATACTATCCTACATCTCTTCCAAAACAAGTTCCATGCATACCAGAGTGGAGTACACTTCCCTCTCTGTGACAACGCCCATGTGGCCGATCCTGAATATCTTTCCCTTGAGGTCGGCCTGGCCGCCAGCGATCTCAATCCCATACCTGCTGCTCAAAAGTTTTTTGAACGAGGATACGTCGAAGTTATCCGGAGCCCTCACGGAGGTAACAGTGTTCGAACAGTAGTTCTCATCAACGGGGAATAGCTCGAAACCAAGCTCCTTTACGCCTTCCCTCGTTATGTCCGCAAGCGTCTTGTGCCTCTCCCACCTGTTCTCTAATCCTTCCTCCTCTATGATGTCCAATGACTCCTTAAGACCGTAAACGAGTGATACAGGAGGCGTATAGGGTGCGTGGGACTTGTCCTTCCTATACCTCTTAAGGTCTAGGTAGTAAGCATTTGAGTCATTTGAGTCGATTATCTTCCAAGCCTTCTCACTTATTGAAATAAAAGCAAGGCCAGGTGGCAGAGCGAAGCACTTTTGGGAGCCTGTGACACATATGTCAACATTCCAAAGATCAGTCTCGAATATGTCGCCAGCAAGCGCCGAGATAGTATCCACGACCAATATTGAATCGCTCTTCCTAACAACCTCCCCAATTTCCTCAACAGGATTCCTAACGCCTGTGGAAGTCTCATTGAACACCATTGTGACCACCTTGATATCGGGATTCTCCGAAAGGGCCTTGGCTACCTTGTCAGCATCCACAGGATGACCCCACTCAAATTCAAGCAATATCACATCGCATTTGAAATTATTGGCTATCTCAACAAAACGCTCAGAGAATTTGCCATTGACCAGGCAGAGAACCTTGTCCCCGGGGGATGTCGTGTTGGATATGGAGGCATCCATTGCCGCGGTACCCGATCCGCAGAGGATGAACACATCGTTCTTGGTCCTAAATACGCCCTTCAATCTCCCCATCTGTTCAAGGAACATTTCCGAGAATTCCTTTCCCCTGTGGGGAATGATAGGGGCGGACATGGCCCTGGTGATCCTTGACGGCACCACTGTGGGCCCAGGTATCATAAGTAAAAGGTCTTCCCTCATAAATACACCAAAAATAATCCACGAGCATTGTTAAAAATGTTTGCTCATACAAGGCAATAAGTAAAATTGCCCCCAAGATAAACCCACTCAGATTTTTACCATAAGGTTTATATATAAACTGAAAAATGATGAATTGGAGGTAATTTCATAGCATTTAAACGCCCAAAAGCACCGCCAGTCAGCGTAGAGGAGCAAATCTCAAGGATAAGAATGCCCAAGAACTTCGAGGTCATTGGGATAGTTGAGCAAAGGATGGGATTTGGAAAAATGAACGTTCTATGCGTGGACGGTAACACAAGGCTCTGCAGGGTCAAGACGAAGAGAAGGGGAAAGAAGTGGATCATAGAGGGAGACGTGGTCCTGGTCAAACCATGGGAACTGCAGGGAGATATCAAAGGAGACATTATTTTTAAATATACCAAGGCGCAGGGCGACTGGTTGAGAAGAAAAGGTTATTTGAACTTCGAATGATCCGTATTTGAATTTGCCTCGGTGGCTTAGCCTGGTATAGCGGCCGCCTCGTAAGCGGCAGGTCGGGGGTTCAAAGCCCCCCCGGGGCTCTATTAAAAGTTTTGTTTATATCTGGGCAGAAAATATTATATATTTATTTCATTATTTATTGGATTATCATTTGTGCCTTTCTCTTATCAAGGGCGGGTGGATGGTCCAATGAACGATGATGAACGCTTTGATCTTCTAAAAAGAAATCTTGCATACGTTTATGACAAGGTTCCCCATTACAGGAAAGAATTCAAGAACGCAGATATAAAACCCGATGACGTCAAGGAAATGGACGACCTCTCAAAAGTTCCCTTCCTGTACAAAAAAGACCTGCGTAAATACTATCCAACCGGCATCTTGGCAGTGGAAAAGAAGGATGTTGTAAGGTACCACGCATCTTCAGGGACCACTGGAAAACCAACAGTGGTATCGTACACCAAAAAGGACATCAAGACATGGGCCTCAATGGTGGCGGACTGCCTGAGGCTTGTAGGCGTCGGAGAGGGGGAGGTGATCCAGAACTCATACGGGTATGGCCTTTTCACCGGAGGGCTGGGACTACATTATGGTGCTGAGCTTCTGGGGGCGTCCGTGGTCCCAACAAGCGGCGGCAACACCCAGAGGCAGGTGCAGATAATGAAGGACTTCAATGTGGACGTCCTTTGCTGTACGCCCTCCTACGCACTTTATCTCTCAGAGGTAATGGAATCAAACGGCATCGACCCATATGAACTGCCGCTAAAGATAGGCGTATTCGGAGCCGAGCCATGGTCTGACAGCATGAGGACAAAGATAGAGAAGGCACTGGACATCAAGGCCTACGATATATATGGCATGAGCGAGCTTGGAGGGCCTGGTGTTGGAATGGAGTGCAAGAATCAAGACGGATTGCACATATGGGACGACAAGTTCATCGTGGAGATCATAGACCCCAACACAGGAGAGGTGCTGCCGCCGGGCGAGAAGGGCGAGCTTGTTTTTACATCCCTGTGGAAGGAGGCGTCCCCCGTAATCCGTTTCAGGACGGGAGACATAACCTACCTATATGATGACGAGTGCGAATGTAAAAGCACCAGGCAAAGGATCGGCAGGCTGCTCGGCCGTACGGACGACATGCTCATCATTCGTGGAGTGAACGTGTTCCCAAGCCAGATAGAGCATGTGCTCTCACGTATCAAGGGGGTCAGCGGACACTACCAGATCTATGTTAAGAGGAAGGGATCTCTTGATGAGATGGAGATATTCGTCGAGATGACAAGATCACTTTTCAACGATTCCATGAACGAGATCCTTGAGCTAAAGGACCACATAGAGGACGAGATGTATGCGATCCTCAACATCAAGGTAACTGTCAACATTGTCGAGCCCGGAAAGATACCAAGAAGCGAAGGAAAGGCAAAAAGAGTGATTGATAAGAGGGTGATCTAAGATGGTTTACCAAATTTCCATATTTTTGGAGAACAGGCCAAATCGGCTCTTCAAGGTCTCTGAGGCCCTGAGGGAGGAGAATGTGAATCTTAGGGCGGTAATGATATCTGAGGCTGGGGAGTTCGGGATAGTGAGGGCAATAGTCGACGACCCAGACACCGCCTACAATGCCTTAAATGAGAGGAACTTCACAGTGAAGAAGACGCAGGTGGTGGGGGTCGAGGCCTCTGACGGACCAGGAAACCTATCCATGATAGCAGAGGCTCTTGGGAATAACAACATCAATATAATCTACCTCTATGCGTTCGCAGTGGCCGGCAAGGACTTGGCGTACCTCATATTCAAGACCGACGACAACAAGAAGGCCAAGGAGATAATCAAGGATACACTTGGACTAAAGCTCATATCCCAAAAGGACATAAATCAGCTCTGATCCTTTATGAGCGCCTCAAGCTCGGAGAGGACCTTTTCCACATGCCCCCCTACCTTCACCTTTTCCCATTTCTTTTCAATTCTTCCGTCAGGCCCTATTATGAAAGTGCTCCTTACCACGCCATGATATTCCCTGCCGTACATCTTTTTAAGCTGCCACACACCGTATTTCTCCAGCACCTCGTGCGACTCATCGCTCAGGAGCCTTATCCTAAGGTCGTTCTTCTCTGCAAAGCCAACATGGCTCTTTACAGAGTCTGGGCTTATGCCCAAAATACTGGCTCCCAGGGATGAGAATCTATCCAAGTTGAGTGTGAAGTCCATTGCCTCCATGGTGCATCCCTTGGTGTTGTCCTTGGGATAGAAGTACAAGACCAGCCATTTGCCCATCATATCTTTTAGGCATAAGTTCGACCCTTCCTGGTCCGGAAGGCAGAACTCAGGGGCCATATCGCCTGCTTCGACCATTATATCAACCGATTAACTTTGGAATTAGATATTAATATTTATATTGTACAAAACCCAAAGGTATGCATGAATTGGAACAAATTGACCATCTTATTCTTTATGATATCGCTTGTGGCCGTCTCAGGATGCATCACAGATGTCGACCTTGACGACTCCGGTAACGATGCGGCCATCAATAACGACGAGGTAATCATCCTGGAGACCAGTGAAGAGGACCGCCAGACGATCGATGACCTCCAGGCGCAGCTGGATGCCCTAAGGGAGCATATCATCCCTCCTGACGGGGATATAGCCTTGGTAAGGTATTACGGTGTGATAGGCGAGGAGGACCTTGGCAGCTTCAGGGACATGCTTGTAACACTAGGCGATGACGATTCGTTCTCAGCGGTCGTGCTATGGGTAGACACCCCTGGAGGTGGAGTGGGATCGACAGCCGCCATGTACAACGAGGTCATGGACCTCCGCTCAAAGAAGCCTGTGGTCCTCTACAGCAGCGAAATGCTGGCATCTGGCGGATACTACCTTGCATGCGGGGCTGACCAGATAGTGGCCGATGCGGATGCGCTGATAGGAAATATAAGCACCATATTCGTGCATACCGACGCATCACAGTACTACAGCGACTTTGGATTGAAGCTTACCGTGATCAAGACAGGCGAGTTCAAGGACATAGGAGCCGACTGGAGGGGTATGACCCAGGAGGAATACCAGATATTCAAGGATATGACATACGACGCCTACAACAGGTTCGTACATGTGGTCGCTCTAGGCAGGAACATGACCAATGAAGAGGCTCTTGCATTGGCAGATGGAAAGATATGGCTGGCCACGGAGGCCATGGCCTTGGGGCTTGTTGACAAGGTCGGAGGCCTTGGCGCCGCCATTGGAGTCGCAGAAGAGCTGGCTGGGTTGGAAAAGGCCGGTGTCGTCCAGTTCGAGCTGTGGGATGAAGGGTCCATCAAGACAACTGGATACCGGTCGGCATTGAGGTACCAATGGGAAGAGACCATTGAGAACTACATCAACTAGTCTCTACCTCGATGGACTTGATCTCTGGGACGTACTTTTCAGAATCCCTCACCAAGACCTCCTTTATGGCCTCGGTGATCTCTTTCTTGAGACCTGAGAGGGTCACCTTTACATTTCCCTCTTCATCCATCTCTATCTTGTTCTTGCTGTGATCGAAATTGTTGAAGTTTATATCTATGAGCGCCTTGAGCTTCTCAACTGCATCATCTACCTTTCTCAGGACCTTAATCTCGTACACAAGGTCCCTGCTCGCCAATGAGTGATTGAAGTCCAGGGTCACCCTTCCCGAGGAAACGCTCTTGACGGTCGCCCAGCTGCCGCCAATATCCAGACTCATGCCTCGTCTTGGCATTATGCCCTGCTTGGAAAACTCCCTTAGGGGCACTGTCGTGATGAGCTTTGGATCCCTCTTGCCAAAGGCCTTCTCGGCAGGTATCTCTATCTTTCTCTCTTCCCCCTCTTCCGTCTCGAGCAGGATATCGTCCAATCCCTCTATGACATGCTTCGCGCCCACAACGACCACTACAGGGCCGAACTTCTTGTCAGGTTGGTAGAGTCCTAATTCCTTTGCCTTCTCTTCATTCGTAACATCGAAATAATCGCCAGTGTTCTTGATCATCCCAAGATAATCGATCTCAACAAAGTCTCCTTCCTTCATCAATACACCAAGAGCAACTAAGAAGAGACCCCTTAAAAAGGTAACGTTGGTGGTAGCTTTGGACATAAGACCTGTCATACCTAGTGGGCCGCAGCAGATGGAACAGGGGATCTATAAAAAATCAGTCATATTTCCTGAGATAAGCTCCCTTGTCAATTATATTGGCAAGATACCTGCCATTGAATATGCCATAACCCAAAAATCCACCATCCTTGTCCCCGACAAGCTTCCTTCCAAGGGAAAGCCCTGTTGGGAGATTCTCCTTGAATATGTCCCTGCCGTATAGGAACATCTGGGCATGATCATCCCCCAAAGCCACTGTGTTGAGGCGTGCCCTATGGATTATCATGGACCCGAACTCCAGTGAGGGCCTGAATCTGCCCTTGGAGACCTCCCCTAGCTTAAGCCCCATGTATACCGGGTCGAAAGGGAAGTCTTTCAGATGTCCCAAAAGATTTGATGTATGGGCGTCCAGCTGGAACAGCTCTACAAATCGACCCCTACGGGAGAATATCATATCGGGGGCGATGACGTCGTGGCCCACCCCGTAATGATCAAGCTCCTTTAGGATAGACTCCATCTCCTTTTCATTTGATTTGGACACCATCATAATAATACCTCGTCACGGCCATCTCAAGGCGTATCCTTTGAGCAAGCGGAAGCAGCCATTCATGAGGGCTTTCCCCTATATCATCACTAACGCCAGGACATGCCCTGTCGATATATATGTAAACAACGCTTCCATCGGGCAGACAGTACTTTCCTTCATCACCTTTGTCATCGATAGGTTCAAAATAAATGGCATAGGGGAAAAGACGACAGATAAGAGGCTTGTACTGGTGTATGGTGCACCTTCCATCCTCAAGGAACACACATCCCAGGTCCCACTCCCTCCTAGCGAGAACGGGGGTCCTCAGAGGCACATGGAACTCTAAAAAATCCTTGTCGGTATTGAAGCGCCCTATGCGCTCGATGTCCCCCCTTGTGAGGGGCACAGTCCTGCAATGGCAGCACCTGCCACACATCTGGCAATCGTATGATTGTCCCACATATGGCTCCAGATTCTCTTTCACAAAAAAAATAGGAAAAAGGATATTAAAAAGATTCTTAATATCCTGACAGTTTCATGAGCTTTTCCCAGCGCCTGTCGACCTCGCCCTGGATGCCCTTTAGGATCTCCTCGTTACCGGGTGCGAACAGATGCTTGAATCTGCCCTGGGACTTAAGATAGTCGGCGACCGGCAGCTTCTCCTTCTTGCCCGATGCGATGAGCTTGGACTGGCCTGTAAGCGCATACTGGTCGTTCTCTATCTCATATATGGGCCAGAAGCAGCAGTCAACGGCAAGCTTGGCAACGTCTATGGATGCATTTGATGCATGCCTCCATCCCCTTGGGCATGGAGAGAACGCGTTCATGAACTTGGGACCCTCTATCTCCATTGCCTTCTCCGTCTTCTTTATAAGGTCCATATAGTATCCAGGCGAGACCTGGCATATGTATGGAAGATGGTGTCCGGCGATGACCTCAGTAAGGTCCTTGGGGTACTGCTTCTTCCCTGGCACTACCTTCCCGGCAGGGGATGTGGTAGTGGCCGCACCCCTTGGCGTGGCAGATGACCTCTGGATACCCGTGTTCATGTAAGCCTCGTTGTTGTAACATACATACATGAAGTCATGGCCCCTCTCAAGAGCGCCTGACAGGGATTGGATACCTATGTCATAGGTACCACCGTCCCCACCGAAGGCTATGAACTTGACCTTCTTGTCCTGTGGTATCTCGCCCGTGTTCTTGTGCGCCTTGAACATTGCCTCAGCACCGCTAATTGTGGCTGCAGAGTTCTCAAATGCATTGTGGATGAAAGGATTCTTCCATGCTGTGTAAGGATAGATGGTCGTTGAGACCTCCAGGCACCCCGTGGCGCATGAAACGACCACTGGATAGTCTGTTGCTAGGAGTATCTGTCTTACGATTATAGATGCGCCGCAACCGGCACAAAGCCTGTGTCCGCCAGTAAGCCTCTCCTCCCTCTCAGTGAGCTGTTTTAGATTGGCCATTCTTAATCACCCCTTACTCCAAGGTAGTTTACATCTCCAGGCATCTTGCCCGAAGCGCTCATCAATCTGTTAAAGACACCTTCGATCTGAACCGCATTGATGTCCCTTCCGCCAAGGCCGAATATGTAATCAACAATGTTTGGTTTCTCATCGACGTCGTACATGGCGTTCCTTATCTCATTGTACAGGGGGCCTCCGAAGGCGCCGAATGACTCGGACCTGTCAAGGACCGCTACGTTCTTGATGCCGGAGAGCGCCGCTATTATGTCCTCTGCAGGGAACGGTCTGAAGAGCCTTATCTTAAGCATTCCAACCTTCTTTCCCTCAGATCTCATCTTGTCCACGACGAACTTCGTTGTGCCTGCCGTGCTGGACATGGTGACAATTGCGCAGTCTGCGTCGTCGAGGTGGTATGCCTCGAGTATGCCATAATCCCTTCCGGAGAGATTACTAAACTCGCTTGAGACCTTCTTTATAACTGGCAGTGCCTTCTTCATAGCCTCCACCTGCTGTCTCTTGTGCTCGAAGTAGTAATCTGTCAGGTCAAGAGGGCCGTAGGTAACTGGATTCTCAAAATCAAGAAGCGGATATACGGGCTCGTATGCCCCTATGAACTTCTGGACCTCCTCGTCCTCGAGAGTGTTAACCTTCTCTATCTTGTGTGATGTGATGAAACCGTCAAGGTTGACCATCACTGGCAGTCTGACGTCCTTGTGCTCTCCGATCCTTGTGGCCATGAACATGGTGTCGTAGACCTCTTGGGCGTTCTCGTTGTAGAACTGGATCCACCCAGAGTCCCTGCATCCCATCGAATCTGAATGGTCGCCGTGGATGTTGATAGGTGCTGAAAGTGCCCTGTTCATCACGCACATGACGATCGGAAGCCTGTTCGATGCCGCAATGTACACTATCTCGAACATCAAGGCAAGGCCGTTCGCCGCTGTGGAGGTGATCACCCTTCCGCCAGCTGCCGAGGCGCCAACGCAAGTGCTCATGGCAGAGTGCTCGGACTCAACGCAAACGAGCTCTGTGTCCACTTCACCGTTGGCGTAATATTCACTGAACTTCTCCATCATGGTCGTCTGAGGCGTGATAGGGTATGCGGCCACAACATGTGGATTGATCTGCTTAGTTGCGTATGCCGCAGCGAAGTTTCCGGTCAAAGCCATTGGTTTTGCCATATCAATCACCTTCCTCTCCCTCAATTACCATCTTGATGGCATCGAATGGACATACGTTCTCACAAATTCCGCAACCCTTGCAGAAGTCGAAGTCCACGCCCACCATCTTCTTGTCCTTGACAATGATGGCCGTATCAGGGCAGCATATCCAACAGTACATGCAATGCTTGCAATTGTCCATTATGTGGACAGGCCTCTCCGTCCTCCAGTCACCTGTATGGTATTCCTGGGCGTTTCCCGCATCCAATATCAGTCCACCCCATGGTATCTCCTTCCATGTCTTTTCCTGGCTCATACTGATACCTCCTCATAAGCGGCCTTAATGGCCTCCTTGTTGGCAATGATAGCTTTCTCTGGCAGTTTCTCTCCGAACTTCTCCTCGGTTACCTTTAAGAGATTGTCAAGCTCCACGAGCTTGCTGACCTTGACCAAGGCGCCCGCACACGATGTGTTGGCCACTGGCCTTCCGATATTGTCCATTGCGATCTTGGTGGCGTTCACGGCATATATCTTGCCGTTGAATCCCAGAACCTTCTTGACCTCTTCAGCGCTCATTGGTGTGTTAACCATCAATATTCCTTCGTCCGAAAGACCATCTGTCACATTTACCTGTCCTATAAGCGTAGGATCAAGCACCATGACGATGTCAGGCGTATACACCTGGCTGTGGATCTTTATCGGTTCATCGCTAACGCGCGTGAAGGCCTTGATAGGCGCTCCCATTCTCTCAGGCCCGAACTCTGGGAAGGCCTGTATAAAGTTCCCTTCTAGAATTGCTGCCTCCGCTATCAGCTCAGACGCGGTGACAACGCCTTGGCCACCCCTACCATGCCATCTTATTTCTAATAGACCCATTATTTATCCTCTCCAAAACATTCAATCTTCTTTTTGAGTTTGTTCCATTCATTATCTACATACATCTGTAATGACTGGACCGTTTCCTCGTCCAGATTTCTGAATCTACCCTGTGTCTTCAAGTAATCTATTACAGGTTTCTTCTTCTCATCGCGTATGTTCTTGTTTAGTTTGTACTTACCATAGGTTACCTCATATATAGGGAATATACATGTCTCGGTTGCGAGACGAGACAACTCTATGGTCTTCTCTGGTGGGTATTTCCAGCCTGTAGGACACGGGGCGTAAATATGCATATAGCAAGGCCCCTTTATATCCTTCATCTTCTCAGCTTTCTTTATCAAGTCTTCAGGGTAGGCCACCGAAGCCGTGCATGTATATGGTATATCATGCGCGACCATGATCTCGACAATGTTCTTCTTGTTGGTCTGTTTCCAGAATTTTGTTTTTCCGACTGGTGTGGTCGTGGTCCATGCTCCCTTTGGTGTAGCCGAGGACCTTTGTATTCCTGTGTTCATGTAAGCTTCGTTATCGTAACAGACATACTTAACGTCATGGCCTCTCTCAACCGCGCCTGAAAGCGCCTGTATGCCTATGTCCAAAGTACCTCCGTCCCCTGCCCATCCGACAACGGTGACGCCTTCCTTCTTTCCCTTGGCCTTCAAGGCTGCCTCCATTCCTGATATGGCAGCGCCAGTGGCCTCGAATGCAACGTACTGCAATGGAACTTCCATGCACGAGTATGGAAAAACGCCAGGTATGACGGCCCAGCAGCAGGCAGGTATGGCGAACATGGAGTTCTTTCCCAAGGCCTTGAGAAGATATCTCATGGCCAGGGCGCCTCCGCAACCAAGACATGCCATATGCCCCTTGTCCATCAGTTCCTGCTCAGGTATGGTGGTCTTCATTCTTCTCCCCCCTTGAGACCAATCCATTTGAAAGGCTCATCCTTAGTTTCCTTTGTCTTCTGACAGTCTTCGATAACTTCATGAATAACATCTAATGTAACATCCCTTCCGCCTATGCCAAGCACGTAACCCTTCACCAATGGACGAACGTCCATGTCGTATAAGGCCGATTTTACCTCCGTGAAGAATGCGCCCTCGTATCCAAAGCAAAAGCTTCTGTCAAGGACAGCAACGATCCTGGCATTCTTTGCCAATTTCCTGAACTCATCAACAGGGAAGGGCCTAAAGACTCGCAATCTTGCAAGTCCTATATTAACGCCTTTGTCACGCATCTCGTCCACCGCGACACGTATAGTGGAGCTCATGGACCCTGCGGCTACCAGGACGATCTCGGCATCGTCGCACCTGTAGAGGTCCAATAGTCCGCCATATGAGCGGCCAAAGCGCTTTTCAAACTCCTTTTCCACCTCAAGGATCTTTTCCCTTGCGACCTCCATCGCCTCGGCCATCTTGTACCTGAACTCGTAATAATATTGATGGGGCATGCTCAGCGAGCCAAAGCTCATGGGATTTTCCACATCAAGAATCATCTCCGGCTCGAACTTTCCAAGGAAGTCGTCGACCTCCTCCTGCTCGGGTATATCCACTATCTCTGATGTGTGAGAAAGCAAAAACGCATCCTCCGAGAGCATTGCGGGCATCATCACATCCTTGTCCTCCGCCACCTTGTAGAGAAGCAGCATGGTATCCAGGACCTCCTGGCAGGACTCGCAGTAGAACTGCATCCATCCCGTGTCCCTTTGGGCAATGGAATCCGTCTGGTCGGCCCAGACGCTCCACGGAGGTGCAACGGCCCTGTTGATGTTGACCATGACAATTGGCGTCCTTGAAGCGGATGCCCAGTGAAGCACCTCGTGCATCAGCATCAATCCCTGTGAAGATGTTGCTGTGAACGTTCTGGCGCCAACTAGCGATGCAGATATGGCGGCGGCCATGGCTGAATGCTCGGACTCTACCTTCACGAACTCCGTCTTGAACTCTCCGCTGGCTATGAGGTCGGCTATCTTCTCCACTATCTTCGTCTGGGGCGTGATAGGATAAGCCGAGATGACCTCGGCCCTGGCGAGCATGGAGCCATAGGCTGCTGAAGCGTTACCCGATAGTACCATCTTCATTGCGATTCCTCCTCTACCATGACTATGGCATCAAATGGGCATTCATTGGCGCAGATCCCGCACCCTTTGCAGTACTCAAGATCGACCTTGGGATAATCATCAACTATAAGTATGGAAACATCCGGACAGTACTTCCAGCAGATCCCGCACTTCTTGCATTTCTCAAGATCGATGATGGGCCTCATGGTCCTCCATCCACCTGTCTTGAAGACCAAAGTGGTCCCCTTGGCTATGGGTGAGAGGGGAAGATCCCGATAATCTTTATATTCAATCTCGTATTTCTTACCCATTATACCACCAGTTCCTCATAGGCCGCTTTGGCCGCCTGGATATTCTCATCGACCTTGGCAGGCACCCTGTTGCCTATTGACGAAGAAAGCTTCTCTATGCTCACAACGCCTGTTGCCTTGGACACGGCCCCCAGTATGGATGTGTTAACAATGGGAGAATTGATCGAACCCAATCTATACTTTCTAGCTATTTTGGTGGCGTTGACAGTGGCTATCCTCTCATGATCGATCAAGAGCTCCCCAGGGCTTTTGTGCGAGTTTACAATTAACCATCCGCTCTCATCGAGCCCTTCTGTGACATCAATAAAATCCAAAAGTGTAGGATCTAGCACCACAACATGGTCGGGTTCGTATATGTTTGTCCTGATTCTTATGGGATTGTCATCTATTCTCGTATACGCGGTAACCGGTGCCCCTCTGCGCTCCACGCCGAAATATGGGAAAGCCTGAACGAACTTTCCTTCGAGGAAAGCTGCCTCGGCAAGTATCTCAGCGCCTATAACAGCTCCTTGGCCGCCCCTTCCATGAAATCTTATCTCTATCAAACTATTGCCTCCAAAATATTATTCCAAATGATTAGGATATTGCTTCAATAAGAATATTAAATTCTATTTGTCATTAATTTATAAATGTTTCTGAATGAAAAAATAAAAAATATAATATCGTAAACAAAAATAAAAAATAAATTTACAATATATTATAATATTCTAAATAAATAGAAATTATGAATAAAAAAAATAGATAATTAAGACATGTAGAATATTTCATGGCCATTATCAATCATAAGAGGGGGACAGTTCCTCCATCATCGTGTCCTGGTGAATCTCCTCCTCACTTCCAGTTATGGGGAAATATAGCGACCTCAATGCCCTCAACACTGGGACCGCAACTGTGGCGGATACCAGGGATATGACCATCCTCTCAATAGGGTATATGAACAAGATGAATCTGTATGCCTCCGCAGGAAGCTCAAATGGTGGAAACATCGCCAACATGGACCCGAGCAGATGATCGCACAGCACTCCCGCGCTGCAGAAGACAATCAGCAGGGGATACTGGTATTTATCGTTCCATGCGCTCCTTCCATGGATGAAGGGGCTCAGGGCCAATATCATTAAGAAAACGGCCAGCATCATGTAAGGATAGTACCAGAGCTCGATCCCCAGCGGTGATAAATACCACAATAAAAGAGAGCATCCCATTACGACAAGTGCCTCCCTTACCCTCCCGAACACCAGCAAAGCGGTCGTCAGGGCACCTATTGTCGCAGGAAGGAAGAAGAGAAGCTGCAATCCCTGTCCGGTCATGACCATGCCCCCAAAAGAACCGAATAGGACAGTTAGCATGGCCAGGAACGGGCCAAGTATCACTGCGACCACTTGGATAAGAACGGAACCAAGGGAAATGGTGTATCCCGTGCCAAATATAGGTATTATTGGAATGTATCCTGCCGCCACTATCAAAGCTGCCATGATGCCTATCATGGCAATGTCTGTACCCCTAAGCTTCATAAACAACATCTACTGTATTATATTTCTATCGAATGTAAGAAAGTACATAGAATAATATATAAATTTATCTGTGATATATCGGTGCATGCAGGAAAAGTGTCTAGGGTTTGGAGATCTCGAGGGGGATGTGTTCCCATACATCCTGTTCCTGCCCAAGGATAGAGACAGACTGGTGTCCATGCTCAACGGCGTGTTTGGAAGCGAGGCCAAAATAGAGATACTAAAGAAGATACCGGCATGCGGCGACACTAGAATATACCAAAAGAACCTTATCGAGGAACTTCCATACTCCAACAAGACGGTCATCAAGAATCTAAAAGAGCTCTGCGAGTTCGATATCTTGCATGAGAACATGGAGAAGCAGAAGGGGGAGAAGGACGTTTGGGTCAAATATTATCTACTCAACGAGAAAATGACATGGTTGGTACTGCTATTCAAGGAACCGTCCGAACTTAACAATATGAAAAGCATCATAAAACAGCTGGCGTACCTCTATTACGGCAGTATCGTAAAGCTTGGGGCGATGTACGGGGTCGGAGAGGATGAAATAAGGAAAGAGATGGTCTAGCGCGCTGCAGAGACTATCTTCACAATATCCCCGTCCTGGAGCTCGTAATCATCGGATATTCTTCTACATGTCCTGGCGTTGACGGCATAGATGTAGTTCTTTGCTATGTCGGTATGTATCTTCTCGGCGAGGTCCCTAGGTGTAGAGCCTTTTTTCAGCAGATACGCGTCCGGAAGTACGGCCTCCTTTCCATCACACATCTTCTTCTCATTCTCAACTGGGTATACAACTATCCTCTCGAGAATTCCAAGTATTGACTCGTTTATGCACTCCTGAACGCCAGTGGAACCAAATCTCTTCAATAAGTGCCTCACCTTCTCAAGCGCTTCAAGCTGCTTTGGCGAAACACTGCCCAAAACCTCAAAGTCACACCCTCCGGGCACATAATGGATAAGCTCGGAAGTGGACGCCTTCTTGAGAACTAGCTCCGCGACAGCGCTTACGGGCACTGCATTCCCAAGTTCCTTCACAAATGATTTTAGAACATCCTCATCCGCAATGTCCATCTTGTTGGCCGCTATGAGGATGGGCCTCGTCCTTATCCTGATATCTGTCGCAAATGCTGAGAGGTCTTCGTCCGTCCATGCTTTAGGCCTCTCGGGGTCCAGGCCAAGGGATCGCAGCGAGACCGACGCATCCTCCTCGGTTATGCCAATTCCAGAGAAATGGTCTGCTATAACCTGGTATATGTTCGCATTGGTAAGATTGATCTTTCGAGAGAACTTCTCCCAGTTCTTTTTGAAAAGTGAAACGAACCAGAGGTCTATCTCCCTTTCGAGGAATCTGACGTCTTCCATGGGGTCGTGGGTGCCTCTTTTTACCGGATTCCCTGCCTCATCAGTCGAACCTGAGGCATCGACCACGTGTATAAGGACGTTGGCCCTTCTTATGTCATCAAGGAACTGATTGCCGAGGCCTTTTCCCATATGTGCGTCTGGAACGATGCCTGCAACATCTATGACAGACGTGGGCACAAGCCTTGTGCCGTCGACACACTGCGCGTTTTTGGGTTGGCATTTCAATCCGAGCTCGCCGCAAGGGCATCTCGAAGTAACGTATGCGACCCCCTTGTTTGAGTCGATGGTGGTAAAGGGGTAATTTGCCACCTCTGCAGCACCATGTGTACACGCATTGAAAAAGGTTGATTTTCCCACATTTGGTTTTCCTACAATTCCTATTTCCATATAGACGCCATCTTGAATTGAATGCTCTTACTTAAATATATTTTCATTTTTATATGAATTCCATGATATATATTATCAAAACATAAGAAAGCCCATATACGAAAAACAATATAATACCTAATTGTTAATAATGATATAGATACAAACTGTATTTTCTACAACCTTAGGTGGACCAAATGAAAGAATTGCCCCTTAATGAATGGCACATAAAGTATGGCAAAATGGAAGAGTATGCCGGTTGGAGGATGCCGGTGTGGTATGATGGGATAAAACAGGAGCACCTCGCAGTGAGAGAACGCGTGGGCATCTTCGATGTATCTCATATGGGCGAGATAATATTCTCCGGCAAGGATGCCCTCAACTTCCTGCAGATGATCACCACCAATGACATCTCAAAACCGCCCCCAATATCAGGCACATATACGCTTGTGCTCAACGAAAGGGGATCTGTGAGGGATGAGACTCTTGTGTACAACCTTGGAAAAGATAGATACATGATGGTCTGTGATGCAGTGGCCGTTCCGAAGCTGGTGTCTTACTTCCTGTCTTTGAAGAAGCTATTGGAACAATTCAGCGACATTGAGCTCGATATAGTGGATGAGACGGAGGCTACCTGCCTATTCTCGATCCAAGGACCCCTTGCCCAAGGGCTTTGTAAGAAGATATTCTCCATAGATCTCACCGATATGTGGTGGTTCCAGGCAAAGGGCATCGTGCACGAAGGCATTGACATTTTGATATCAAAATCAGGATACACTGGCGAGAATGGATTTGAGATCTTTTTCAAACCAGAGGACAATGACAAGGCCATAGAACTATGGGAGCTGATAATGGAGAAGGGGAAGAATGATTCAATCGCTCCATGCGGCCTAGGGGCCAGGGACACCCTAAGGATAGAATCAGGCTATACCCTCTATGGGCATGAGACGTTCGAAAAACAGGCTCTTTCCACCTGGGTTGACGAGGTGACGCCCCTTCAGGCAGGCCTGGACTTCGCCCTCTATATGGACAAGGACTTTGTGGGAAAGGAGGCACTTTTAAAACAGCAAGGTGAGGGCATCGGCAAGAAGCTTGCACACATGGTGCTTAGCGACAAGGCCATCCCCAGGTCGGGTGACGCCATATTCAAGGATGGGAAGCCAGTCGGATTCGTCACTAGCGGGACGAAGACGCCCCTCTTGAGCAATGCCATAGCTATGGGATATGTGGATGCGGGAACTAAGGGAGACCTTGACATAGAGGTAAGGGGCAAACTGAGAAAGGCAAAAATAGTTAACGCGCCGTTCTATAATCCAAAAAGATATGGTGCGTACAGGGAGACGATATAATGATGGTAGGAGAATATGAAATAAAGGAAGGTCTGAAATATACCAAGGACCACGAATGGATCGAGATAATAGGCGACCTCATATCCATAGGGGTGACGGACTACGCCTCCAAGGAGATGGGTGACGTGGCGTTCATAGAACTGCCCAGCAAGGGCGATACGGCCTCTTCAGGAGAGCTTCTTTGCGAGATAGAGTCTGTAAAAGCAGTTTCTGAGATCATAAGCCCTGTCGACGGCAGCGTAGAGGAGTCCAATGAGGAGCTGGAGGACCTGCCGGAGCTGATCAACGAATCGCCTTATGATTCATGGATAGTGAAGATAAAGTACAAAAAGCTTCCAGAAGGGCTCTTGTCCGATCAGGAGTACAAGGAACTCATCGAGAGCCTTGACCAGTAACTAACGGTGCGCCAATGGAATATGTTTCCCATCCGCTTATAAAGGAAGGAACTATCGAGAAACGGGCTTATCAGGAAAAGATATTGGCAAGCATTGCTGACAAGAGCTCATTGGTAGTCCTCCCTACAGGGCTGGGAAAGACGATAATAGCAGCAATGTTGGTGGCCCATAGATTGAGCAATAAAGGCGGAAAGATACTTTTCCTTGCCCCCACCAGGCCTTTGGTGGTGCAGCATAGGGAGACCTTTGTAAATATTTTTGACATGGACCCCCAATCCCTGGTACTCTTTACTGGCAGCACACCCCCTCTAAAGAGGGAGGAGGGGTACAAGGGGGCCTCCATGGTCTTTGCAACGCCCCAGGTCATAGAGAACGACATCCTGACAGGCCGAGTGGATCCAAAGGATTACTCCCTGGCCATAATCGACGAGGCCCACAGGGCTGTGGGGGAATATTCCTATGTATACATCGCCAAGAGGTACAACGAGGATAATCCCCAAGGATTGATATTGGCAATAACAGCATCCCCAGGATACGACAGGTCAAAGGTCAAGGAGATAATGGCAAATCTGGGAATATCCAACGTGCACCTGGAGAACGAGACCTCGCCCGAGGTAATGCCATATGTGCATGAGATAGAGATGGAATGGATCAAGCTTGACTTTCCAAGGGAGCTTGAAAAGGCCAGATTGCTGATAAGGAGTGTCTATGACGAGAAGATAGACCTTTTGATGAAGTTCAAGCTTACTTCCAAACCTAGGCAGTACATCAACAGGAAAGACCTGTTGGCCATGGGAGAAAAGCTAAGGAAGTCCTTGAATTCTAATAAAGGGGGGCATGGAAACTACTACACGGCCATAAAGGCCCAGGCCGCGGCTGTCAAGCTCTCTCATTCACTTGAGCTTTTGGAGACACAGGGTGCCGACGCGTTCCTGAGCTATTTCGAGAAGGTCAAGAAACAGAGGTCGAAGACCTCCAAGGAACTGATTTTAGACGGAAGGGTCACAAGGGCCCTGATGGCGGCGTCAAAATATGAAGAAGTGCATCCAAAGATGAAAAAGCTCCAAGAGGTCCTTAGCGAGCTTGGGGCCGGACAAACCGCTATCGTATTCTCACAGTACAGGGATACAACTAAAAGGATTGAGGAGATGATAGCGGAGCTCGACGGCATCAGGCCGGTAAGATTCATAGGTCAGACCAAAAGGGAGGATGACGAAGGCCTCTCGCAAAAAAAGCAAAAGGAGATCCTTGACAAGTTCAGGGATGGTGAATACAACGTGCTGGTCGCCACATCGGTGGCCGAGGAGGGTCTTGACATACCGAGTGTGGACCTTGTTGTCTTTTTCGAACCCATCCCCTCAGAGATAAGGACCATACAAAGGAGGGGCAGGACGGGACGCCGCAGGACCGGAAAGGCCTACATAATGGCGATGAAGGGCACTGTGGACGAGGCTTACCTAAAGGTGGCCAAGGACAAGGAGATCAAGATGCAGAAGGTCATGACGCTAATGGACTCAAAGGTCCCAAAATCCGACAACCAGTCAAAACTTGACCACTATGTCGCCGAAAAGCCTTTGGTTATATGTGACAACAGGGAAAATCCACAGATCATCAAGCTGCTTTCGCAACGTTCGAAAATAGAGGTGAGGACGCTCCAGGTGGGGGATTATGTGCTCTCGGACAGGATCGGCGTTGAGAGGAAATCGACCACAGACTTCCTCAGGTCACTTTTCGACAATAAGCTCTTCGAGCAGATAGGGTCCCTCTCCAGATCCTTTGAGAGGCCATTACTCATACTGGAGGGAGATGACCTGCTCTCGAAGAAACAGACCAGCAGAAGCTCGGTGAGAAATGCGCTCATCTCGATAATCGTTGATTTTGGCGTTGGCGTGATCGCCACAAGGAACATGATAGAGACCGCCGACTATATTGTGGAGATGGCCATCAGGGAGCAGATCAAGGAAGGCCGTGTGCCCAAGGTGAGGGGAGAAAAGAGGACTATGTCAAAAAGAGAGGGAATGTCCTATATCGTGGAGGGCCTCCCAAACGTATCCTCAACACTCGCTAGGAGGCTTTTGGAGCACTTCGGCTCGGTGGAGGCCATCTTCTTGGCCAGCGAGGAAGACCTGAAGCTGGTCGAAGGGATAGGCGAGAAGACCGCAAAGGGAATAAGGGATATACTGTCTGCAAGATACGAGGGATGAACCTCATACCTCCATGAATTCCTTATCTGCAGTGGTAAGGACCTCAATGCCGTTCTTTTTCACAAGTATGTCGTCCTCTATCCTGACGCCGCCATGGCCTGGAATGTAGACACCGGGTTCCACTGTTATCACCATACCCGGCTCTATTTTCCCTTCTATGTTCGGAAGGAAACCGATGAAGGACTCATGTACCGATAGCCCTATTCCGTGCCCCAGGCCGTGAATGAATCTTCCCTTAAACCTTGTGCCGTCTATGAACTTTGCCACATTGTCGTGGGGTTCGCTTAGGTCCTTGCCCACATCGATTGAATCGAAACCAATCTGCTGGGCTTCAAGTACCGTCTCGTACATCTCCCTTTCTTCCTTCTTTGCCTTTCCAAAGAAAAAGGTCCTGGTTATGTCCGATACGTATCTCTTGTAAGTTGCCCCATAGTCAAAGAGTGCGAACACGTCCTTTTTGAGCACATCGCCGCCCGCATTGTAATGGGGTTCCGCAGTGTTCTTACCGAAGGACGAGATTGTGGGAAATGAGAGGCAGTCCGCGCCCATTCTCTTCATCCTGTACTCCATCTCTGCGGCGACCTCATATTCCCTAACACCCTCCTTCAGGAACTCTGGGATCAGGGCGGCCACCGAGGAGCTGATGTCGCAGGCGCGACGGATCCTGTCAAGCTCATCCTTGTCCTTTATTGCCCTTGCCTTGTTTATGGCCTTTGTGCAATCAATGAATTCGGCCCCCTTTGGAGACATCTTCTCTATCAGCTTGAATCTGCTATGATTGAGCTCGTTATAGTGTAGGCCCACCTTCTTTGCATCTTTTAGTTTCTTCTCGATAATGGACTCGTATTCCTTCCTGCTGCCAGGTATCTCCAAGGGTATGTTGCCCTTCCGTGCGCTGGTCTCCTCCAGCTTGGACACCAATGCCACGCATTCACCATCAGGATACAGGAACGCGACACTTGATTCGAAAACCCCTGTCTCAAATCCTGTTACATAAAAGAAGGCCTGGTCAAGCAGCGGGTCTGTGTGATTTATAAGAACTATCAGGTCAACATTATCTTCCAAATTTTCAAATATCCTCTTTACCCTTGCATTCATCACGACACCGATTTGGAATTGTACTGATAACCTTTTATATATTTTGTAATTGATATTCCATCACAATGGAATTTGAGATTATAGACCATCCGGCAGACATAGGTTTCAGGGTGGTGGCCCCAAGATTGGAAGAGTCCTTCGAAAAGGCGGGCAGAGCGCTCTATTCACTGCTGTTATCCAGTTTCGATGAGGAAGATGCTGTTGAGGTAAAATTCAATATCAGGTCTGAGGACCTCGAGTCGCTTCTCTACGATTTCCTGGAACATCTCCTGATAATGTTCGAGGTAGACGACATCATTGCCACTGGCATAAGTGTGAGCCTCGATGAAAGCGAGGGGCACTATGATCTCGAGGGTCACGTGAAAGGTTGTATGGCAAGGCCATTGAGCTTCAAGAGGAACTATGATGTCAAGGCCATCACTTACCACATGATGGAAATAAGGGAAACATCTGAAGGATGGATGATACAGGTCATTGTGGACATTTAAACCTTAATATACCATTATCTTTAAAAATCTACCAACATATGTGAGTGGAAAAGGTGAAATGATGGACTCCAGGTCAAGGCATGAACTTAGCAAGCAAATAGAGTTTCTCAGTGGCATACGGGGAAGGCACACAGAGCTCGTATCGGTATACGTACCTGCCGGATATGAGATATCCAAAGTGATGCAACAGCTCAAGGACGAGCAGGGCACGGCTACCAACATCAAGTCAAAATCGACTAGAAAGAATGTCTTGGGGGCCTTGGAGAGGGCCGTCTCACACCTAAGGCTATTTCCCAACACCCCGCCAAACGGATTGGTCATCTTCTCAGGCAACATCTCCGACAAGGAGGGGGTGTCTGACATCCAGCTCTTCTCCCTGGAGCCCCCGGAACCCATCAGCGTAAGGATATACCGATGCGACCAGGAGTTCGTTATTGATCCCCTCAAGGAGCTGATAGAGGAAAAGGACATCTATGCCCTTCTCATCATTGAAAGGAATGAGGCAACAATTGGCACTCTGAAGGGAAAGAACATAGAGATGCTCGAGCATCTGACCTCCGGCGTGCCGGGAAAATCGAGGGCGGGTGGACAGTCGTCCGTCAGATTCGCAAGGCTGAGGGAAGAGGCCGCAAAGGAGTTCAACGAGAGGATAGGGGAGCACTTCAACAGGCACTTCCAGGAGATGGAGCACCTCAAGGGCATAATAATAGGCGGTCCTGGGATGACCAAGGACAAGTTCGTGGAAGGCGGTCACATGCACTATGAGCTCCAGAACAAGATATTGGGGACGCTCGACACCGTGTACACCGAGGAATACGGACTGAGGGAGCTTGTGGAGAAGGCGGAGGACATTCTAGCCGACCTTGCCATTACAGAGGAAAAGAAGATAATGGAGAGATTCTTCAAGGAGCTCATCAACGAATCTGGGTTGGCAGCCTACGGCGAGAAGGAAGTTAGGCACTTTCTCACAATAGGTGCGGTCGACACGCTCCTGATATCAGAGGATGTAGAGAAGTACAGGGTGACCATCAGGTGCGAGAACTGCGGATACGGAAAGGAGATCACTGTAGATGAGAACAAGCTCAAGGAGATAGAAGGCAAACTATCCTCCATGAAGTGCCCAGACTGTGAGAATCTGAGGATGCATATAGGTGAGAAGGTCAGCCTGGAGAAGGAATTCTCGGAACTGGCAGAGTCCATGAACTCCGAGGTCGCGCTCATATCCACAGAGACTGAGGAAGGCAGGCAGCTGATGCTGGCCTTTGGCGGCATTGCGGCGATATTGAGATTTTCAGGGGAGGCTCCGGTATGATAAAGGAAGAGCTAAGGAAATTCCTAGGGGACCTGACCGGAATTGACAATATCCCCATAGAGGCGCCGCCAGACCCCAAGATGGGAGACTTCTCCTCCTCGGTGGCTTTCATGATATCAAAGAGGGAAGGGCGCAATCCAAAAGAGGTCGCAGACGCCCTCATGGAGAAGATTGGCAAGGAAAGGCCAAAGGCGATCTCAAAGATAATATCTGTGGGTCCATACATCAACTTCTTCGTTGACCTGTCCCAATATTCTCAGATGGTCCTTGAGGAGATATTCGAAAAAAGCGAGGAGTATGGCAGATTGCCAAAAAACGGCCTCAGGGCCATAGTAGAGCATACTTCCATAAATCCCAACAAACCACTGCACATGGGCACGGCTAGGAACTCCATCCTTGGGGATTCGATGGCAAGGCTCATGCACGCGGCAGGATACGATGTCGAGAGGGACAACTATATAGATGATTGGGGCGTCCAGTTCGCGGAGGTGTTCTGGGGATTATTGAACCTGGATGCCGAACCAGACGAGAAATACGACAATTTCCTTGGAAAGCTCTATATCAAGGTGCATGACCAGATGAACGACGATCTGCAAAAGGAGGTTAAGCAGCTCAATCAGGAGCTTGAGGGGCCAAAGTATGCAAAAAGGGCAAGGGAGGTCGTTGAGAGGTGTGTCAGGGCCCAGGGAGATTCACTTTCTGCATTGGACATAAGCCACGACATATTGGTCTGGGAGAGCGACATAGTCCACGCAGGCCTATTCGCCGAGACCTTCGAGAGACTAAAAGAAAGTGAGGACATTGTACAGGAGGAGGAAGGCCCACAAAAAGGATGCCTTGTTATGAAACTGGGCAGGGTATACCCCAAGATGAAGAATCCGGACAAGGTCCTCATAAGATCCGACGGGACTCCGACCTACACCGCCAAGGACATTGCACTTCAGATGTGGAAGTTCGGCCTTTTGGAAAAGAATCTCAAGTACTGCAAATGGAATGATGGCACAACGACATCGTGCCCTGACGGTGAACCTATGGAATTTGGAAAGGCGGACATTGTGATCAACATTATAGGTTCGGAGCAGTCATATCCCCAAGAGGTCGTGAAGAGGTCCCTCAAACTGCTTGGATATGATGAACAATCGGACAACTCATACCATCTTTCCTATGAGTTCGTCACATTGCCTGACGAGTCGTTCTCCGGAAGAAAGGGGACATGGATAGGATTCTCACTGGACGATGTGATAGACCTTGGCAGGAAAAAGGCATATGATGCCGTTGACTCAAGAAGGCCAGAGCTGGACCAAAACAAGAAACATGCCATCGCCAATGCAATATCGGCGGGCTCAATAAGGTACAACATCGTCAAGTATGCCCCCGAAAAGAAGATTGTGTTCAGGTGGGAGGATGCCCTCAACTTCGAGGGGGACTCGTGCCCTTACATAGTGTATGCGCATGCAAGGTGCTGCTCCATTCTAAAGCGGGTGAATGGGAGAGGGAGCCCAACCTACGAATACGATCACGCCAAGGAGAGGGAGCTGATTAAGACACTCTCCATCATGCCCGAATTGATAGAGAAGGCGGCAATTGACAAGAGGCCGCACTACATCACAAAATATGCAAACGATGTTGCCACAAGATTCAATTCATTCTACAATGAACTTCCCGTGCTCAAGTCAGACAAACGTGATGAGCGTCTTGCGCTTGTGGACGCTACGAGGATAGTACTTGCCAATTGCCTACGGGTCCTTGGGATAGAGGCCCTGGAAGAGATGTAGGAATTCAACAAATTGTTTATTTTTTATTTTTTATCTTACTCATAAATGATTAAATACCAAAATATTTTAAAAAAAATATTGTTGATTTGGGCAAGAGGTGTGTTCATTTTCACCGGAATTGTTGAGGAAATAGGCTCCGTGGCAAGGCCATGTGTGGATCGCAGAGGGGGAGTGATAAGCATAAGGGCATCAAAGATACTGAAAGGCACATCGATAGGGGACAGTGTTGCTGTCAACGGAGCATGCCTCACAGTAAGGAGGCTCTCGGAGGAGCAGGTTGAGATGGACGTGATGCCTGAGACCTTAAGATGCACAAATCTGGGACTTTTGAAAATTGGTTCCAGAGTGAATCTTGAAAGGGCCACGAGGGCAGACTCTAGGATGGGTGGGCACATTCTGAGCGGCCATATAGACAAGACCGCCAAAATCAGGAATATGTACAGAGAGGGCCGGACGACCTGGATCTGCATTGAAACGGGACCAGATGCGAACGTGGTGACCAAAGGCTCAATAGCCATTGATGGCGTCAGTCTGACCATCTCAAGGACAGAAGCAGAAAAGGTGTGGGTGTCCCTTATACCACACACATTGGAAATAACCACACTTTCAGAGCTAAAAATAGGGGACCATTGCAACATCGAATATGATATTCTTTCAAGATATTCAATGGTGACGGATAAAGAAAAATTAACCATGAATAAATTGATTGAGAGCGGATTTTAGGCGATAGAATGACGATCAGTACCATAGAAAAGGCAATAGACGAGATAAAGAGAGGAAAGATGATAATAGTAGTCGACGACGAGGACAGGGAGAACGAAGGAGATCTTGTAATGGCCGCCGACCACGTTAATCCCTAGAGCGTAAACTTCATGATAACACACGGAAAGGGGCTCCTATGCGTCCCCATGGAAAGCAAAAGGATGGAGGAACTCGATATCCCACAGATGGTGTCAAACAATACA
>Ga0272441_10003520_pt1 | contig 29635 bp, 24 predicted proteins | sample SSMProp6N_FD_193582 | JGI IMG/M metagenome (GOLD analysis project Ga0272441, IMG submission 193582) | Marine sediment archaeal communities from Little Sippewissett salt marsh, Falmouth, MA, United States - SSM-Prop-6N | ecosystem: Environmental > Aquatic > Marine > Wetlands > Sediment ... | reverse complement strand
GCCGACTATTACCGCGCAAACTCTTTCAGGTTGACGGAGTTAGTTCGGAGTTATGCGCAAGATGCTCGAACGAGGCTCGATAAGCTTAAGGGCAAACCGGTGATTCTCCAACATGGAGCGTTCGTTTATTTTTTCAGGCAATATGGGATTCCGGTAATGGATATTCTGGAGCCTTTTCCCGGCCAAGAGCCTACGATGCAGGACATTACCGAAATAATAGAAGTAGCAAAGGTCGAGAAACCTGTAGCAATAATTATTGAATCGCAACTATCTCCGAAACCGGCTCGGGTTCTCGCCGAGGAGCTTGGAATCCCTCTCATAACGATGGATCCTTTGGGGAAGAACGACGAGAGTTATCTAACACTAATGCAGCGAAATCTAATCGCATTGGAGGAGATTTCGATTGAATAAGCAGGTGTTAATAAAAGTAAATAGAGTAACACTTATACGTGGAGGGCATAAGGCACTCGATTCCGTGGATTTATGCCTGCGAGAAAAAACGATTATGGGTGTAATCGGACCTAACGGTGCCGGGAAAACTACCCTCCTCGAAGTTATTCTCGGGCGTTTAAAACCGCATTCAGGGGAAGTCCTAATAGAGGGATTACCCCCTAAAAAGGCTATGAAACAAGGTTTTAGAATCGGCTATTTAACGCAAACTGCGAATATCGAAAAGCAAATTCCGCTATCGGTTTTTGAGACTGTTATAATGGGCAGATATGGAGCATTAGGTCTATTCAGGAAACCCGGTGAGGAAGATAGAAAAATCGTGATGGAAAGTCTCGATGCCGTTGGGATAATGGATAGAAGTAAAAGGCTAATCGGCGAACTAAGTGGCGGAGAATTTCAGCGCGTTCTTATAGCGAGAGCGCTTGCGACAAGACCGAAAGTATTGCTCCTGGATGAGCCCGATGCCGGAGTGGATATCGAAACAGCAGATAAATTCATGAGCCTTCTTGCAGAAATCCGGGATGATTACAACATCGGGATTATCCTGGTCAGCCACGATATTGGCCTGATAACACGCCATGCCGATTCCGTAACATGCATAAATCGAAAAGCACATTTTCACGACTGCCCCGCTAAACTAACTCTCGATACAATCCGCAAAACCTTCGGCGACGAGTTCCAGCTTATCGTCCACGAACTTCCAAAGCGTGCTTTGGAGAGCCATGATGCCTGAACTCTTTGGATACAGCTTTTTTCAGAGGGCTTTGATTGCCGGATTCATGGCTGGTGGGCTTTGCGGCATTTTCTCGGTATATATTATAATTAAAAGGATGGCTTTCATTGGGCAGGGCATTTCCCATGCCGCCTTCGGTGGAATAGCTCTGGGGTTGCTTCTCGGCATTTCTCCAAATATCCCCGCTTCTTTGTTTGCGGTAGGGATGGCTTTGGGGATTTCCTATCTCCCGGCACGCGGTGGCACTCGAAGAGATGCTATAATCGGTATTCTCCTTTCTTTTAGTATGGCTTTGGGAGTAATTTTTCTTTCTTTATCGTCCGGTTACACCGGTAGTGTTATGTCCTATCTATTTGGTAACATCCTATCGGTTACATATATCGATCTACTCTGGTTGGCCGTTATAACTGTCGTGAGCATATTTTATTTCATAATATTCTATAAGGAACTAAAATTCTTTTCCGTGGACGAAGGAATGGCCGAGATTTACGGAATCCCTGTCAAACCTATCCAAACCGGACTTCTCGTTTGTATCGCGCTCGTTGTAATAGCTACTCTGCAGGTTGTGGGGATTATCCTCGTAACCGCGCTTTTGATAGTTCCCGGCGCAGTTGCAATGCACCTCTGCCGCTCGTATCGTTCGCTTTTTATTGTATCGATTTCAATCGGCCTTATTGCCGTAATAGCAGGACTGTTTTTATCCTATTTCCTAAATATACCATCCGGCGCGACAATAGTAGTCGTCCTGACCGGATTATTTTTTATAAGTAGAATAGTTCGACGTCGAAAATGAGCGGTGCAGATTTCGATAATGCTGTTCGGGAACTGAACTCTTTTATAGATTTCGAGCGACTGGCAAATCCCCAACCGTTCGATACAACCCATTTCGAAATAGAGCGTTTCCGAAGAATTCTCGAAAACCGAGGTAATCCTCAATTAACATATCCAACTATCCATATCGCCGGCTCGAAAGGCAAGGGTTCGGTCGCGGCGACAATTGAGAGCGTGTTGCGTAAATCCGGATATAGAACCGGTCTATACACTTCGCCCCACCTGATAGATATTCGCGAGAGGATAAAAATCGGCGGCACCCCGATCTCCCGTGCCGATTTCGCCCGGAAGATATCCGAACTTGTTAAATATGCTCGACATAAAGGCTCCCCCAAAGGCTATCGAACCGTCTTTGAAATTATGACGACCGCTGCATTCGAGCATTTCGCAGAAAAAAAAGTGGATATCGCTATTATCGAATGTGGCTTAGGCGGTAAACTCGACGCTACGAATGTTCTACGACCGGTAATAACCGTTATTACACCTGTTGGATTAGATCACACGAATATTCTCGGCAACACAATCGAGGAAATAGCAGGCGATAAAGCGCAAATTATGCAGCAGAATGTTCCGATCATAGTCGGTCCCCAAGTGGAAGAAGCGAGTTCAATATTGCGGAAATATGCGATCAAAATAGGTGCGGGAAATCTGCTCGAAATAGGAGTTGAAGCGCAAGTTCACAATATCGAATTAAGCGATAAATACACGGAATTTAGCCTGCAGTTGGACACCTTCGAAATGCTGAATTTAAGAACTGCGCTATTAGGAAAATTTCAAGCGGACAACGCGGCAATAGCTATTGTTACGATTGTAGAGCTTCGTAACAAAGGTTGGATTATTCCGGATAATGCTATCAGAGAGGGGCTTGCCGAAGTTCGATGGCCGGGTAGATTACAATACTTTCAGGAATCGCCGGGCATTGTTATCGATGGAGCGCACAGCCCGATGTCGATTCGAGTATTACTCGATTCGGTAAAAACTATTTGGCCAAAGAAGGAATTGGTTGTGGTTTTCGCAGCCAACAGGGATAAAAATATACCCGGAATGCTGAATATATTATCGGATAAAATAAATACGATAATCATCACGAAATTCGACTGGTTACGTGCGGCGGAACCCGAAAATATAGAAAAAATGATAGAAGGCAGGATACCGACTGTTTTAACTGCGAAGGATACGAGTGTTGCCTTCGATATCGCGCAAAAAAAGGCCGGTGCTAATGGGCTAATCGTCCTCACCGGAAGTCTTTATCTGGCCGGAGAAGCTCTTAAGCTAAAGGGCTACAGAATCTGTTAGGGTTGAATTCATTTTCTGCAGGCAACGACGAAAGCAAGAAAAAGCGCGGCGCTGGTTTCGTCGGATAACGCCTCGGGATGCCATTGAATCGAGATAAGCCACCTCTTCCCGTCGCCCTGCGGGGTTTGCGGGGTCGTTTGTTCGATTGCCTCTATTATACCGTCCTCCGCTCGCGCGCTTACGACGAAACCTTCCGCAAGACGATCTATCCCCTGATGGTGGCTCGAATTGACGTGGATCGTCCCCGCGCCGACAATCGAAGCCAATCGCGTACTCTCGAATACTTCGATATCGTGATATGTGCGACGTTTTTCCGCCGTTCGGTGACCGATCTCGATTGTCTTGATTCCGCAAGCTTCGAAATCCTGGTAGAGATCTCCTCCATAATGAATATTCAGGAGTTGGTGTCCGCGACATATGGCAAGAATCGGCGATTGCGGTCGTAGAATATCCCATCGGCGCATCAATTCAAGCTCGAATTCATCCCGGCGACGACGAACTACGCAACCGGCTTCCGATAGCTCATTCTGTCCGAAAAGGTCTGGGGAGAAATCGCTACCACCGGATAGAAGCAAACCATCGAACCGTCGAATCAGTGGATCGATAAATTCCCAGTGTTCTTTAGTAAAATTCGGGATTGTAACAGGCAAGCCGCCAGCCCGGAGGATGGAGTCGGTGTATTCGTTCTTCAGGTAGTCGAAGCTGCCGTCTGGAAATACCGGGCGATTCTCGACAAATGGGGTCCAGCTTGAGGTAACACCGATAAGGGGAATATCGCTCATATCAATACCAGTTCACCTGTCTGGTCTGACCAATATCGCTGCTAACCGTCGAACCGGAGCCGAGTTCTATCTTATAGTATTCTATTGTGTATGTGCCGCCGGAATTTTTTGCGTAAACTAACTCTCCGCCGTTATTCAGCGCCATATCCTCCACAGTGGAGGCTTCAGGTCGGAGGTCGATAACCGTTTCCACAGTGCCGCCGGACGGTAAAACTCGCATTATTATATCGCCTGTAGGTTGGCTATCTACGAAATAAATGTAATCCGTGAGATTCACGAATTTCAGATTATCGGCGGAATATAGCATAGCCGGGAAACCGGCATCGATTCTCCAGAAATATAGCCTTTCGTTGGATATCACCGCGATCGAGTTGCCATCTTGCGACCAATCGAAACAATCGACTTCGTTGTAAAGCGATGGATCGGCTATCTCTTCCCTGTCCTCGAGTCGCCAAACAAAAATTTTCGGATTTATCGAACCGGCTCCGCTACGATATGCGAGATACTGGCTATCTGCCGAGAAAGCGAAATCCCTCCCGCCCTGCGCAGTGCTTGCAAGTATTTCCTCCGAATCGTCGGCAAGATTGTGTAGCACAATATTGCCGTCCCGGGTGAATACAAGCGTATGGCCATTTGGCGAAAGCGCCGGGTATTTTTCTGTGGCCGGATCGAATGTGAGTTGTCGCTGGATTGAGTAATCGGGATTGTAAGCCCAAATATTACCGTCGATATCGGTTAGAATGAACGAGCGCTTCGGCGTGAAAGACAGGCTATACGGCGCTCCGCCGGGGATCACAGTGTAAGTCCCGGATGTATTCGGGAAATACGCGCCCTGATCCGTGAAAGAACCTACCGGCCTGGATCGAACCGCGAAACCGGGTAGCGGATTCAGCGTATCGATGGAATATTGAGTAGTGTCCCAAAAATCCTCGATAGTGAATGAAATCGTATCGTATAGCCAATTGTTCCCGGTATCGGCAACTGCGATAGCGGCGAATACGGTTGTGCCGTGTTCGAAATCCACAGTCGGGATATAGCGCAAATCGACACCATTGCAAGTATTAAAGATCGTAGCAAACGTAACACCAACTCCGTTAACTGTTAGAAAGACGCTGTCGGGATTCACGCCGATCGGTGCGGCTGAGGTATCGCAAATCCTTACGTAGAGGGAACTTCCCGTCGAAATATCCACTGCGCCATCCTCCGGCGTCCAGAAATCGATGACGAGTGTTGTGCTGGTTGTATCATCCCCGTTTGGCGGTTCGGGATCAGGCTCGGTTCCGTTATCGCAGGCGATAAAAACGAAAACCATAAAAACCGCGAAATACAATAACCATATGAGATATTTACCCATGGCTTCTCCTTTATTTAAGAAGCAGGACACCGACAGTAACACTCTCGTCGCGGAGCCGAACAAGATACAGCCCGGCCGGGAGTTTGCCGTCCGGTTTCCAAAGAAGCCCTGTTGCGCCTTTGGGATTCCCGGAAGACCAGATTTTTCTGCCCGAAAGATCGTAAACATCTACTGCTTCGCTCGCAATGATTCGGCAAGCAGCGTTGAACGGATTTGGATAAACCGTTATCCCGGGCTCAGTTGGGCGGGCAGGTTCGGTAATTCCAGTATGTTGAATATGAATCTGCCAGCAGAAAACTGTGTCGTTTGGATCGCCAAGATCGACATCGTCAGAGAGGTCGAGACAGACATTAACATCGATATCATCCGCGAGTGAACCCCCGAATGCGCCGTTCTGTAAAACAACCGTATCGCTGTGTTCCGTGATTCCCGAAGTCGGATCTTCGATTAATAACATCGATAAATCGTAAAAGACGAAATCCGCGTGGTCATCGTCGCCAACCACTCCGGCCGGATTATCCTGCGCATAGACCCAGATATCGTCGGTTCCAAGCAGAAGCGTTGCTCCGTCGGAGGGGAAGTGATCCAGAATTTCCGGAGGTTCGAGGTCAACAAAAAACGAGTAGGCCAGTGGCGATTCTATGTCGGTTCCGAGAGAATCCATAGCGGAAAGTAGCAAGATATTCACTTCGTCTCCATGGTCGGAAGGAACTGTCGGTGTGAATGTTAAAATGCTGTCGATGAAAGACATTCCGGTTGGCCACGAATATACCGTGCCCGCATGAGAAAGCTCGATCGACGCGTAGTCAATTCCATCGTCGTCCTCGATTTTTATCTGGACCGTCTGCAGCGGGTTGGATGTGACATCGCCACTGTGCGGTATTATAGCCGAGGCATTCGGACTACTACCGGGGTTGACGAAAAAGTCCCAGCCATATTCGACAACATTCGCGTCGCAGTAATCGGGCAGATCGCCTGCGAAAACTGTCACAGTGTGTGTGCCGAGAGTTTCCGCCGGCGGATCTGGATACAACCGCGCGGTATAGCCGTCCCATGTTATCTCCGGCGATCCCGCAGGGAAAGTGTCGGCGTCGAAAATGAACTCTATCGAGCCGGCGCAGATTCCACTCAGAGAATCGGACAGGTTGATAGAGACATAATCTGGGAGTGAATCTACGATTTGGCCATCGCGGGGTATCTCGTTGCTAGAAATCGGCTCGTCGAGATCGGCGAAGAAAATCCAGCAAATTGGCGATTCGAGATGATTTCCGAGGCTATCGGCTATGTCCTCGAGACAAACGTGAATCGTATCGCCCGAGGGCCAATCCGTGGGCGGTGAGAAGCGTAAAGTGTCGCCGGAGAGCATCAAAGCAGTTGAATAGGGAGTGAAAGTATCTCCCTGAGCTGTAAATATTATACTGTAAAGATCGATTCCATCAGGGTCGCTTATTTCCATCTCGACCGGAAAACGACTGCAGGCGGTCACGAGAAGCGGCAAGGGCTGTAAAACGACCTCTTCCGGCGCGCTGGACGAGGTCATCTGAGGTAGTATTATGCCGTAAATATCGGGAGTTGCGCCGCGAATGTCTTCCCATGCAACGAGTATGTTCGTGCCATTCGACGCTACGGATGGCTTTTGTTGCGAGCCGGTCGAATCGCAAACCACTATTTCAGTGCCGGATATCGTGCCGGAAATAGTAACTCTTTGGCCGTAGATATCGCCCATAATGTCACGTGTATCATGCCAGACTACGAGAAATCCTACACCGTCAAAAACTGCTTTCGGGACTTTTTGGTCGCCCGTTTGTGTGGAAATCGGAAATGTGGATCCGGTTATCGATCCACTCGCGTCAAGACGTAGCCCGAAAATGTCCTTGCCAGTAGTCGCGCCGTCTCGGTCGAAAACGACGATGTAACCAGCGCCCGACGTCGCAATAGACGGATTTGCTTCGCTATGACCGTAAGCAAGTATATAAGGCGAACCATCCAGACTGCCGCTGGAAGTAACTTTGACCGCGTATATTCCCTTGCCGGAAGAGGTCGAGTCCTCGAAAACCACAACCCATCCACCAACATAAGGCGCGGCGGAAGGAGTTTTCTGGTTGCCGTCGGATCCAGACAGATTTATCGCCAGAGTGACGTCCTCCGACTCGTTCGTTACGCAGGCCCGACTGACGCTTCTACCGGAAATCCGCTCTTCCCAAACGACCAAAGCGCTTCCGGTATTATCCGCGACGTTTATTTTCTGTATCATCCCCCCCGCATCGGCGATGTCATAAGCAAGGATTGTCGGCGTGCCGGATGTATCCACCAATTTCGCGTCGATAGCGTAGCCGGAAACCTGATCCATCCAGGTGCAAACATATTGCTCGTCGATAAATCCTACTGCGGGAATCCTTTGATAACCGGCCACCGCCCGAATCGGCCATTCGAAACCCGGCAGAGAACCGTCGCCATCGACCACGCGACTGTATATATTTGGATTACCGGTTCCTGAGCGTGTGTCCTCCCAAACGACAAAATACTTCGTCCCATCGGAAGCGACGTCCGGCGAAAACTGTCCGCTGGAGGCAGTTGTTATAGCTATCTCCTGCGCACAGATTAACGAAACTGCGATCAATAGAAAAGCGTAGATATATCTCATCGTGCCCCTTTCGGCAATCTAACACCGTTCATAATACTGAATTATAGGATACTACGCGCGTTAAATCAAGCTTGAATTTAACTGGCGGACGAATTCGTTCGTTGTTATTCGAGGCGGTATTCTTGCAGACTGGCGTCTATCGAGCCGATGATTATTTTCGTTCTCATTAGCACTGGCATTTTTTTATCGTCATCTGTAAGCCACACGTAAACATTGCCTTTGTGCTCGAAAATTCCGGGCGCTTTGAGTATCGGCTCGACGACAATAGTCTTGAAAGTCCCGGCTTCGACGGTTACCTCTTCCCTGCGGTGAACCGCTACCCGAAGCGGATAGTTCTTACCGTCCGTATGGTTCGGCAAATAAAACGTGTCCCCGGGAGCCATTTCGAGCGTTCTTGCGAAATAGAAAGCCGAGAGAACGTCCATAACGCGGGCGTATGTCTCGATATTGTAGTTCTTGGATATAGCGCGGTTTTCCGTCTGATCGAAGGTGAACCAGCGGTCAGCGTGATAGTTGCCTTCGCTGAGGTGTTTTTCGTGGCGAAGAGAATAGAATTCCTCGACATCCAATAGAGAAACAACGCGGTCCTCGACGGGGAAAATAACAGAAAACGTTTTATTCGTTCCGGCGCGGGTTTGGAGATTATACGCGAGGCGCCCTTTATACTCGACAATCGAGACAACTTCCATCTCGGCCCAACCGGCATTTACAAATCCGTAATCGACCGAAAAACGTAGGTATTCCACCGGTTGGAATGCATCTGTATTATCGGGGAAGGGAACTTCGACGGAATCGAGGGCGTGTAATGCCATTTCCACTTTTTCCGGATCGGTTTCGACCTTGGCAAGTGTTACAATAGCAAAAAACAGTAACACTATAATTGAAGTAGCTATTCTAAGCCATTTGTTCGATATGTGGGAGAATTCTTTCAATTTCCTGCCTAATCGTTGACATAACTATTCGAAAAGTCGCGATGTTCGCACCGACCGGATCGGGAATTTCTTTTGCGTCGGCGTTCGGGCCGAAACCGCCTAACAGGAATATATGCCTAAAAGCTTCGGGCGCAAGTCTTCTTGCATAATCGATATGCGCATTTTCCATGCCAAAGACGAAGTCCGCATCCCTAATCATGGCGGCGGTTATAATGCGGCTGCGATGTCCCGAAATATCGATTCCCGATTCACCGCAGACTTTTACTGCGTTTCTCGACGCCGGTTCTCCGCCGAGGTCCATCGTCCCTGCCGAAGATACATCCCAACTTAGCCCGGTTTTTCCAATCAGCTCTCGGGCAATGCCCTCCGCAATCGGAGAGCGACAGGTGTTTCCGAGACAGACGAAGAGGATTTTCATATCTCTACCCGCGTGTTTGGGAACGCCTTACGGAATTCGTCTATCGAGACTACGCCACTCCGAAGAATATCGATACTCGCTGGAAATCGCCGGATATCGGCTATCGTGGAGGGCTGGATATTATCGAGCATTCCCGCGTCGATAGCTATTTCGCAAAGGTCTGCAAGCCATTTGTCATCGGAATCGATTCTATCGGTGGGCGGAGTGCCGCTTCGGTTCGCGCTGGTGGAGACTATCGGAAAACCGCAAGAGCGCAATAGTGCTTTATTGAAAGGGGTCGATGCCGAACGGACAGCCAATCCGCCATTCTCGCTTAGGAGCCAGTTCGGGAGATCAACCGTTCTTTTTGGCTCGCCGATTATTGTTAGATTCCCCGGCCAAAACCTATCGAAGATGGGACGGAAACGATCTGCGTCCACGATCCAGTTGCTAATCCACTCTGTTAGAATGAGGATTATAAACGGCGCCTCTTGTGGCCGACCTTTGTGAATATTAATTTTGTGGCAGATATCTTCCGAAAGGGCGTTTCCTCCGATACCGTAAAGCGTTTCCGTTGGATAACAGATTATTCCGTCGTTTCGGATAACGTCGGTGGCAATCCGAATAATTTCCTCCGACGGGTTTTGTGAGTCAATCGAGTATAACCTCATTGCTCGTTATCCGCCGGATTAATCATGTCGCGCACTATGAAAGTATCGAATCCGGCTTTGCGTATCTCGTCGAGCAGCTCCGAAGCCTCTTCGTGCGTTGTGCAGTTACCCACCCGGACCTTATAATACGGAGGTTCGTAGACTTTATATACGGGGTGTTCCAGCTTGGTTTCGATATCGGCAATAATGCGATCCGCTTCGGCGGGATCTTCCGTTGTAACGACTTGAACCCGATAGCCGCGTTGTTGCCCCTGATTTTCAAGGTTTGTTTCCGGTTGATAGTGTTCGTCGAGCGCGTGGTAATTAAGCTCTTCGGGCGGCTCTTCGCGTTCCTCGACAACAATAGGCGGGACTTCTTGCGCCTCGGAGAGCATCAACGATGCCTGGTTTTCTCCCGCATTCCCGGAGTCCGGTTTTGCCAATGGAGCGAATGTGCATCCACCCAATAAAATGACAATAGCGATAATGAATATTATTGTGCGCATCACAGATAATCCTCCATACCGGGCATATCCTTGAGTTGTTCTAATAGCTCGCGCATTTGCGGAATTCTCGTCTTATGAATAATAAGAAGCACATCCTTAGAACGGACAAGAACGAGGTCGCTGATACCATAAGCTACAACCATCCCGGGAGCATCGTTCATAATCGTCGTTTCGTAGGATTCGAGAAGCACGATATTCTCGCCGGAAACGACGTTACCCTCGAAATCCTTGCGCATAATCCGCTCGAGAGCAGAAAAACTACCCACGTCATCCCATGTGAATTTTGCCCTGAGAACCACTACAGATTGGGATTTCTCCAATACTCCATAATCGATACTAATCGGAGAAATTCGCTTGAAAACATCCTCGAGAACTTCCTTCTCTTTATCCGTCCCAACAGCGCTCTGGTATTCTTGAAGTAGTGCGTAATGCTCCGGCATGTGGTTTTTAATCTCCTCCATAATAACGCTTGCGCGCCAAACAAAAATTCCGGAGTTCCACAGGTGGCGGCTGTCCAGATAATACTCCTGTGCGATAAGGCGGTTTGGTTTTTCTCTGAAACTGGCGACGTCGTGGATTGTGAAACCGCTCGTTTCGACCAACTCATTGCCTATCTGGATATAGCCGTATCCGGTTTCCGGTCTTGTTGGTTCGACTCCGATAAGGATAAGTTTATCGTCGATAGACGCCATTTCACTTGCCGCTTCGAGTGCTTGCTGGAAAGGGAGAATCGGCTTTATTCTGTGGTCCGAGGATAGGACGAACATAACGCCGTCGCCGTGACGGGCAATAATATTCGCGGCTGCGAAACCTATTGCGGGCGCGGTGTTTCTGCCCTGCGGTTCGACGAGGAAATTCACATCTTCGAGCGTAGGAACCTCTTTCTCGATAAGCCCGCGCAGATAATCGCTGGTTACAATCAGGATATCTTCCGGTTCAACGAGATTATCCACACGACAAATAGTCTCCTCGAGCATAGTCTTCTCGGAAAGTAGTCGCAGAAGTTGCTTTGGCCTGTCGGTTCTGCTTGCGGGCCAGAACCTTTCGCCCTTACCGCCCGCCAATATTACCGCAAAATTTTTCATTATTTTCCCTTCGCAATATCCAAATCATATGAATTATAAGGATAAAAAAGCAATTTATCAAACGGAACCGCTTTTAAAAATAGAAGTCCCGATTCCCCTATCTTCGAGAAAACCGATTAGCTCGCTTTCATCGAGCAAGGAGACACCTAATTTACGGGCTTTATCGAGTTTGCCACCGGGGGATTCGCCATGAATAACATAACCTGTTTTCCCGGAAACAGAGCCGGAAACATTTGCCCCCTCGGATTCGAGAAGCGCTTTTATTTTATCGCGCGGCACGGAAAGCGAACCGGTAATAACAAAGGTAAGACCGTCCAACCTTCTCTCACCAGTCCTCGTTGCTTCCGGCAAGATAGGCTCGACGCCGACCTCTCGAAGATTTTCGAGCAACTCTAAATTGCTATGGTTCAGAAAGAAATCCACGGTAGCCTGTGCGATTTCCGGCCCGATACCCTCGATAGTCATCAACTCCTCGACATCGGCGTTTTGCAGCGACTCTATCGAGCGATATTTCTCCGCGAGAAGCCCCGCGACAGTCTCGCCGACATGACGAATTCCAAGCGCGTTGATAAATTTACGCAAGGTCGGTTTTTTACTCGCCTGAATAGATGCGACAAGATTCTCCGCGCTTTTCTCCGCGAACCGTTCGAGGTCAACGAGGTTCTCCGGTTTCAGACGATAGAGGTCGGCGGCGTTTGCGATTAGATTTTCGCCAAGAAGCTGTTCTATCTGCTTCGGGCCGAGACCGTCGATGTCCATCGCGCCGCGAGAAGCCCAGTGGACGAGAGATTCCGCGATTACCGCCGGGCAACTAACGTTAGGACAGCGCCTGTAAATATCCTCCGGCTCTTTCACCAAAGAGGATCCGCAGACCGGGCATTTCTCCGGGGGGACGATCTCCGTTTCGCCGCCCGTGCGCAGTTCCGGCAGGGCTTTGACGATATAAGGAATGACATCCCCCGCACGACGAACCATCACCCTGTCCCCGATTCTAAGACCGAGACGCTCTATCTGGTCTTCGTTGTGAAGACTCGCGCGTTTAACCGTCACCCCGGCCAACTCGATTGGCGACAGAACCGCGACGGGAACTACAGCGGCGGTTCGCCCAACATTCCAAAGGACATCCTCCAAAACGGTAACTTTCTCCTGTGCGGGGAATTTCCATGCAACCGCCCATCGCGGGCTGCGGGAAATCTCACCCAATTGCTTTTGCTCGGCGATATCATCCACTTTCACAACAACGCCATCGATTTCAAAATCGAGTTTGTCACGCATTCCGGAAATGCGTGTGAAATAGCGCGAGACGGCTTCCGGGCCATTCATACTCTCGGCGAGGTCGATAGTTTTCATCCCGAGCGACTCGATAAATTTCAATTCTTCCTCATGCGTGGACGGCTCCGCCCTATCGCCTAAAGACAAAGAACCGAGCGCATAGAAATGAACGTCCAATGGTCGCCCGGCCGTAATTTTCGGGTCCAATTGCCGCAGGCTTCCCGCTGCGGCATTGCGCGGATTGGCAAAAGGCTCGAGACCTTGCTCGACACGCCTCTCGTTCATTCGGTTGAATTTACGCAGTGGAAAAATTACCTCGCCGCGCAGCTCGATTCGCGGGTAGATTTCACCCAACTTAAGGGGTAGCGAATTTATCGTGCGGACATTTAGAGTCACATCCTCGCCGGTAACTCCGTCGCCGCGCGTAGCTCCGAGAATAAGGCTGCCGTTCTCATAGACGATTTCTATCGCGAGGCCGTCGAGTTTAGGCTCGCACGAATACCGAATTTGCGTTTCAATCGGAAGCCCGAGACCGTCGCAAACCCGGCGATGAAAATCACTGAATTCGCTTTCCGAGGTAATTTTGCCGAGGCTTAACATCGGCACCGAATGCTTTACGGAGGCGAATTCCGACACCGGTTTCGCACCGACGCGTTGGGTTGGGGAATCGGGAGTTATAAGCGCGGGATTTGCCTCCTCGAGCGCGGTCAAGCGGTCGAAAAGGGCGTCGTATTCGGCATCCGCGAGTTCCGGCGAATCCATGATATAATAGAGATAATTATGCCTTCGGATTTCCTAACGAAGGGTTTCTATCTCATTCATTACTCGAAATAAGTCGTTTTCCATGACTCGAAAAATAAAGACATCGTTCCGTCAGGTCAAGGAGAAAGGTTGTCTTTTTTCTGGACTTTTTTCCTTGAATCCGGGCGGTCGGCAGCTTACTATGTCAGGATTGAAGCGATATTTACATGTATTCGCTGTTTGGCGGCTCTTTTATTTTTATAATTCAGTATGAATGTCAAAATCCAAAATCCAAATTTCAAATGAAGCTCAAAATCTAAATGCTTAAACGGTTTAGCTGAAGGGATTTAGTCATTTGTCATTTGACATTCATTTGACATTTGGGCTTTGACATTTGGATTTTCCATCGCGCTTTCTTTATGCTTAATTCAAATTTGAATATCTGTCAAAGTGTAAACAAAGCTAAGATAGCATGCAATTAATATCCATAAGTATGATTTTATCTCGATCTAAAAAACCCGTTATCCTCTTCGTTTTTACTGTCGCCACGTCGCTGATTCTTTCCTGTGGTCGATCCAACGAGGAAGTGAGAACGAGACTCCTGTTCGATACGGTAGTCGTTGTAACTATCGAGGCGGAAAAGGGCTACGACATCGCGCCGGTTTGCCGCGCAGTCTGGGAGGAGCTTTCGGCATGGGACATCGCTCTCGACGCCTGGGATTCTACCGGGCATCTTTTTGAGGCCAACCGCGCGGGAAGCCTTGTCGTTCTCGATGAGAAACTCGCGAATGCAGTTGCGGCGGGAATCGAACACATCGAAACCACGGGAGGCGATTTCGATATTCGAGTCGGACAGCTAACGATATTATGGGATTTTTCCGGCGGCGGAAACGTGCCATTGGACAGCGCTATCGCTATTGCATTGCGTTCCGTGCGCGCTCCGATAGATTTGAGGGCCGATACATTAGTCAAGCCCAATATCGAGGCGATGCTCGACTTAGGCGGTTTGGGCAAGGGAATAGCGGCGGCGGCTGTGGCGGCAATTCTCGACACGATTCCTCAAATTACGCGATATATCATCGATTTGGGCGGGAATATCGCCGCGAACGACAAATCGGGCGACGATTTCACTATCGGTATCCGCCATCCCCGCGAGCCGAATGCGGTTATCGCCACGTTCCGCCTGCCCCCCGGGCGCGGTTGCGCGACTGCGGGAGACTACCAGCGCTATTTCGAGCGAAACGGCGTGCGTTATCACCATATCCTGAATCCATCGACCGGATTTCCCGCGCGAAACGTCAGCGCGGTGACAGTCCTCGCCCCGGATGCGCTCACCGCAGACATCCTCTCGACCGCGTTTTTCGTTAAGGGCTACAATGAAAGTATGGTTTTCCTCGCGGACAATCCACAAATCCGGGCCGCCTTTTTCGATACAAAGGGCGAATACCTTGGCGGAACTCTCGAAATCGAGCTACTCGACGCAGAATAGGCGTGTCCTCACGCCCCAACTCTCAACTCCCCACTCTCAACTCTCAACTCGCTTCCGCTTTCCTCTCGACGTTCCCCACTCGGTTGCCGTCCACCATTCGCCGGTTGTTTTTGGGTGATGCGCTCGATACCAGCGGAAAATCTTCCGCTCTACCTTATGACATGCTGCCCGCGTCGTCAACACAAGATTCTGCGCCTGCTGCGACGCGTTTAATGTCTCAAAATAATCCTGACGCGCGGCCACGAAATCGTCGAACAACTCGACCGCCTTATCCAACTCCGACGCCAAAGGCTCATATTCCGCCGGCGGATTGGGATTGCAAAGCTCATTCCACTGATTAACAACTCCTTGCGCGCGTCCTGAGAAGTGATCCCTATCCCGCTCGATTTTCCCGATAAGCCCGAACGCCCCCATAACAGGCTCATCCAACTTCAACAGCGGCAGTAACTTCTTGATCATGACTACCTGCTTGTAAAGCGCTTTGAATGCGGCGTCGTAGACCTTATGTTTCCCTCCGACAGCGGATCTGAGGGCGTTCCACTTGCTCATTGCCGCCTTGAACTCGTCGATTCGGCCCGCCAGATCGCCTACGAGATGCGCGGGGTAATCCGGTTTGCCGATTTGCGTGTTCAACCAATTCCTGACACGACATATCCACGTGGAATAATCGGCATGGGAAAACTCGTTAGCGGGATATCTGCTCTTTTCGGGCATTTCGCACTTCCTTTCGCCGTCTTTGCGCTTCAAAACATCGTCTTTACATAATTTACAGCGATATTTTCAAAAGCGCAAGACTAATTTACAAAACTTCCAAGCAGATTTTCAAAGCTTACAGGCAATATTTCAAAGCTGTTTATTAGATTATCAAAAGAGTTTATTAAATCAATAAGACTGTATATTGGAATTTCAAAACGTATTATTATGTTTTAAAAAATGTTTATGAATTACTCAGAGGTGTATTTCTAATTTTTAAAAGTGTTTTATGATTTTTCAAAGGTATTTTACTAATTTACAAAAGTGTTTGTGGGAAATTCAAAGCGATTTAATAGGTTTTCAAAGCTACATAACGGAATTTCAAAACCGCGGAACGAATTTTCAAAGCTTCCCGACGCTCCCCCAAACCCCGCAAACACATTTCCACCTATCTTTCACATCCCCTTAACACGTGACGGCAGAACATTATCCCCAGAAAAAGTATTCTTATTGAAATAGAAAAAGATTTGCACATTCGATAACTACCTTTTATAATGTTTGTATTATGAAAAGAAAAAGAAATTCAATTGTCTATCTCGCTTTCACGATAATCGTGCTGGGCGTTCTTTCAATCGCGTTTTCCTGCAGTTGCGATGAAGACGAAGGGCCAACCGGCCCCGACGACACCGACAAAGGCTCGGTAATCGGTAATGTTACAGTTATCGACGGCTCGCCACTTTCTGGCGTTTTAGTCTCGATAGGTTCTATCGATGCAGTTACAAACGCCGACGGGGATTATACTCTTAATAATATTCCGGTTTCCGACGAGGTCGTTATCAAATTCGAGAAAACCGGCTACGTTACGACCTATAAAGTAGCGAGAATTCTCGATGACGAGACATCTTTGGCCAATGCAGCCATGTCCGCGATAGGTATCGAGCAGACCGTGAATTCATCTTCCGGAGGAACAGTCGCTACCGACGGCGCCGAGGTCGAAATTCCATCGAATGGGCTTGTTGACTGCGATGGAGTTCCGTTTTCGGGTGATGCTACCGTAACCCTCACCTATTTCGACCCAACAGGCGAGACATATTTCGAAGCTTTCCCCGGTGAATTCAGCGGTATTCGTCAATCGGACAGCACCGAGGTGCCATTTGTATCATATGGCTTCATCGACGTCGAGATAAGCGATGGAACAAACAAGCTGCAATTAGCAAGCGGTGTAACATCGACAATAAAAATCCCGATAGCGGCAGCCATCGAATCGTCAGCACCCGATACTATCCCGCTCTGGTTTTTCGATGAAGAAGACGGTAAGTGGATAGAAGAGGGTTTCGCGGTAAAAACAAGCGGGTGTTATATCGGACAGGTTTCGCATTTCACAAGCTGGAACGCCGACGCATTATTCGAGGATGAAATATCGTATTTGACCGGTCGCGTCGTCGATGAAAACGGAACGCCGCTTTTTAATGCGGAGATTAAGGCCGAAGGTGTCGATTATAGCGGAAGATCGAACGCATTCAGTTCAATCGATGGGACTTTCTCACTCGAAGTTCGCTCTAATTCAGAGGTGGAGATAATAGGGTCGTATATTATCGATTTTTTAATATACATAGGTCTTCCCATTATATGGCCGACGCCGGACACGGGTCTGATAATCGATATCGGCGATTATGTAATACCACTGGATACGACCGGAAGTTCCATTCGCGATATAAACGGGGTTTTCTTCGTTAACGACAACACCGGCTGGACTGTTGGCGATTTCGGGACAATACAAAAAACTACCGACGGCGCGCTGACCTGGAATGTGCAACCCGCCGCTTTAACCCGCGATTTGCGAGACGTCTGCTTTATCGATTCTCAGGAAGGCTGGGTCGTTGGCGATTTTGGGACGATTTTACACACATCCGACGGCGGCACGAACTGGGCTATTCAACCCGCATCGACTACAAGGGATTTGTTCGGTGTAGATTTTATCGGCCAAAATGGCTGGGCTGTCGGCGACTATGGGACAGTCCTACACACAAGCGACGGCGGCGCGAATTGGGAAACTCAGGACGCCGCTATAACACGGGTATTGAGAAGCGTCTCGTTCGCGAACTCGATGAACGGCTGGATTGTCGGCGATTTCGGGACCATTAGACATACCACCGACGGCGGCGTGAATTGGGAAACACAGACCGGAAGCACGTCACGAGACCTGTTCGCTGTCTCTTTCAGAAACGGTAATGGCTGGGCGGTCGGCGACTACGGGATAGTCCTCCACACAAGCGACGCAGGCGAAACATGGGAAACTCAAACCGCCTCGACTACGCGGATTTTCAGGGATGTTCATTTCACGGATTCAAAGAACGGATGGATTGTCGGCGATTTCGGAACGGTCAGAAAGACCACGAATGGCGGCAACAGCTGGCTGTCAGAATTCGTGAGCTCTTCACGAGACCTATTTGCGGTCCATTTCCCCGGTTCGCGCGGATGGACTGTCGGCGATTTTGGAACAGTAATCGAACTAAACGGCGCCGAACCCTACAGATGGGATATCCAGAACTCCGGAACTGACCAGATACTTCGCGACGCATACTTCACGGACAACCTCAACGGATGGGTGGTCGGCGACGGTGGTTATATAGTCCACACGACCAATGGAGGTATTAACTGGAACGCGCAAACCTCTGGCGTTACGGGCAGACTCGAAGGTGTCTGCTTTGTCGATTCGCAAAACGGTTGGATTGCCGGTAACTACGGGACTATTTTACACACGAGCGACGGAGGGAATGCCTGGGGCGACCAGTATTTTGGCGACGATTGGTTCAGGGATATCTGCTTTATCGACGCTAATAACGGATGGGTTATCGGACAGAATTACACCTATGATAGCGTCTTCGTTATGAAAACGACCGACGGTGGTTCAAATTGGTATAGTTGTTTCTCGGATACACTCGATTACTTGTTGGGTGTATCATTCGCCGATACCTATAACGGTTGGGTCGTCGGATCATGGGGGACAATATTGAAAACCACCGACGGTGGAGTGAGCTGGAATGCGCAAGCATCCGGAACCGACCAATGTTTGATGGACGTGCAATTCGTCGATGGAAACATCGGTTGGGTCATCGGAGATCATGATACGGGTAACATCCTGCATACAACGAACGGCGGTAATTCCTGGATACCGCGGAATACGGGGATCGATTACCTTTACCTTGACAATGTATTTTTTATCGATTCGCAAAAAGGTTGGGCTTCCGGGACTTCCGGGAGGATTATCCACACAACGGACGGCGGCAACAACTGGCACGAACAGAACAGCGCTGCCGGGTCGATTACTGCACTCAAAAGCATTTTCATTACGGACGTCGATCACGGATGTGCGGTCGGATACGACGGCTCTATCGTCTTTACAGCCACCGGAGGGGATTAGATTTTAGATTATTTCAAATATACCACCCGTTTTGTCACTGATTCCTCGCCTCGGTCGCTGAGCCTGTCGAAGCGCGCGCGGACGAGATAAACGCCGCTGCCGAGGGATTCGTCGGGTTGCCACCGGTATGCACCGGAGGCGAAGGTGCTCGACGGCTTCGCCGACTCGCTTCGGTTCGCAGGGATTTCCGCAACGATTCGCCCGTTTAAATCATATATCTCGATTTCTGGATTCCGGATCAAGCCCGGAATGACAGAAGAGGTCGCCGGAATGACAGATAAGGAGATCGTAACCGCGGAATTGAATGGGGTCGGGTAGGCGCTTAAAGAAATTTTATCCGGTCTTTTGCCCGAATTCGCTATACCAACAAATTCGTCCCAAATGTAAACCATTACGCCACCGTCATATGTAGCACAAATAAGATCGTTATCGCCATCGCCGTTGTAATCGAAAACCTCGACATCGGAAAGACCTGCTACAGCAGTATCCACGTAATCGGTCACAGGAGCCTCCCAGCTCGGAGAACCGGCGTCACCCGTATTTTCCCAATATGTGAGTTTGCAATCGCCATCGTCCTGTCCCGCCAGAAGATCGAAGTCGCCATCGCCGTCGTAGTCGAAGAAGCACAAGCCCGGGCGGTAGAGGAATTCACGAGAATGCGCGGGTGTAAAATCGGCGACTATTACACCCGACGGGAAATTCGGAACGGTCGGTGTGCCCGTATTCTCATAAAAGAATATCGTATCGCTTCCATCGCCAACGAAAAGGTCGAGATCGTCGTCATTATCGATATCGACCAACGCCGGGCTCATATAGCTCCTATGTATGATACTAAACCAATCGTCAACTACCGTGCCCCAAATAGGGTTAGTCGAATCCCCAATATTTTCGTAATATTTTAAGTCATCAGAAGTAGTTCCTATAACAGCGTCAAGGTCTCCGTCGTTATCGAGGTCTCCGAAAGTGGGATTCATGTTCGTTTCCCATAAGCCGTCGATTAGAGCTGAATCCACTTCCCATGCAGGACTGCCGGACGTGCCTACGTTTCTCAAAGCTAATTCATAGTTATATCCAAAGATAAGCATCTCCGGCAAACCGTCGTCGGTCAGGTCGGGCATTTCTATCCGCCCGCGATAGGAGACCTCGATTGTCTCCCATGGTTGTGGCGCGTCCACCCAATTAGGTATTGCAATCGTTCCGGTATTCGTGAAGAAATGATTCAATCGAATTTCCGAGCCTGTCACTAAACAGGGTAACCCTGTGCCATATAGATCCCAAAGCGAAACACCTCTGGCCGAATTTGATAGGTGGGGAAAATACAAGCTGTCGTAGGATTCCCAGGCTGGAATCGAAGCTGTTCCGGAGTTTCTACTCAAGTATGTATTACGATTCCCTTGGAATATGAAATCATAATCGCTGTCTAAGTCCATATCGAAAAAATACGCGATACTCCAAGCGTATGCAGGCGGTATAAAATACTCCGAATCCACCATCGTGAAATTCGGTGTCGTAACATCCCCTATATTTCGATAGAACCATATTCTATTTTCACCTTCCCCGACAAAAAGGTCGAGGTCCAGATCGTTATCGATATCGACCAGAAAAGGTGTGGGCGTGGCCGATGTTGTATAATGCCCCAGATATTCATCGTCGATTAGGGTAACAGACGGATCGATCAGAGAACCACCTGTGTTGTCATAGTAGTGCAAATTCCGGTGATAACCGATAATCATATCGAGATCGCCGTCGTTGTCCAGGTCCCCGATAGCCGGGTAAGGAGTATAATCGCCTCCCAGGTTGAACCATGTTTCGGAAACCATAGACCATGCGGGTGCAATTGCCGTCCCGGTATTCTCCCATAGTTTCATATAATCATCACCTTCATTCGACCATATCAGGTCGGCGTCGCCGTCACCGTCGAGGTCATAGAAAAGGGGTTTTGTGTTATCCATCCCGCCGCTGAAAAGCGGATGAGATTCGCCGTATAACGTTCCGTTAAACATAGGAACCCATCCTGCAATCGTTACGCTTGCGGCCGACATAACCGCCAACAAAAATAGTGCCTTTTTCATTTTGGCTTTCCTTTATTGAGTGTTTGATTGTTTATAAAGTTTCGAGTTTTATATCCTCGGCTATCCTGATATCGCGTTATTCTAATATGAATATTTATCAATATAATCCATCTTTTCGTATCGGTAAGAAAATTGCCCTCGTGCTGATGGCGTAAATTCTCTATGAGCCTTCGACCGGTTCGATTTTGAGCCGCAGGATTTTGTGCAAGTTGCGGCGTGTGACTATGAAACGCCACTTACAACAGACTACCGGGCAATCGACTTCCGGAATCTCGCCGGTTAGCTCCTCGATAAGTCCCGCAACGGTGCGATACGGTCCACGCGGGAATTCCGCGCCGAGAAGTTCATCGAGCCGGTCGATGTCCATAGCGCCGTCCACAATATAACCGGTGGCTGTCTTGCCGCGAATAGAGCTGTCTAATTTGATTTTCGCGCCGGAAAAGATGTCCGCGATATGGTCACGAAGCACCCCGCCGGTGATGTTTCCATATTCATCGACGACGAGAGCATATTCGATATCCGAATCGCACATTTCCGCGAAAAGCCTCATTATCGGGGTCGTTTCGGGGACGAAGAAAGGCTCTGTCATAGCATCCGCAACATTGATATTGCCGGATTCGAGCAGGTTTGCGACATCCAGAACACCATCGATATTTTCACCCTCGGACTCGACTATTAGAATGGGGGAGTCGGAGTCGAGCGCAAGGTTCAGGGCGCCTTCCCCGGATGCATCTACGGGAATTGTTGACAGTCTTGCTCTGGGCGTCATAATGTCGAAAACGGTTTTTCTCGCATAATCGAACATTAAAACAAAAAGGGCATTACGGTTGCTGCCGAGGTTAATTTCGCCCTCACGTGCAATCAGTTCGAATTCCTCCCAATTGGGCGCGGGTGCGGGCGAAATTATTTTGTGGATTAAATTAACTATACCGCCCGAAATCCAGTCGGTCGTTTTTGTTATCGGTTTAAGTATTTGAGCGGCGATATTGAACGGCAACGACGCAAAGCGGGCAAACGATTCCGGGCCGACAAGCGCCCTGCTTTTCGGCAGTATCTCGCAGAAAATAAGGCTTATAACCGTAATTGTAAGCAGCGAAATAAGCGCGCCGTTGTAGCCGAAGATGTTTATCGCGATGCTTGTCGAAAGCGACGAAGCCACGATTATGCAGATATTCGTCCCGACCAAAGTTACGGAGAATATAGTGCGCGGGTGTTCCAGCCATTTCGCGATTGATTGCGGGATTTTCCGCGATTTATCGCTTTTACTGAGAAGAGTAACCAGCGCGGTTTCCGTGCCGGCAAAAAAGGCCGCACCCAAAAGACCGATTATCACTATGATAGCCGAGAGTATCATTCTACCCTCTTTGCCGCGAATCTCTCGATCCGGCCCTCAAAAACTCTAATCACGCGAAATACAATATCATTATATTCAAAATCCTCGCCAGCAACAGGTAACCGGCCGATCTTCTCGACAAGAAAACCGCCGATCGTCCGTTGTATATCGCTACCAAAATCGCTACCGAAAAGCGCGTTGAAATCGTCGATTTCCATCTCTCCCGAAATCAGATAAAAGTTGCCTACTCTGGAAAGTCGTGAGAATTCCGGTTGGCTTCTAATGAACGGAGCCGCGAAAATTGCGGATAGAATGTCGTCGCGGCTGACAACTCCCGTAACATCGCCGGACTCGTCCACAACCACGAGATGACGATGTCTATCGCCGTATAAATCCTGAAACAGGCCCGCGAGATTGCGATTCTCGTGGACAAATAACGGCTCATCCGCCAGTTCCGGTATCGTTTTTCTATCGTCTGAAAAAACGAGCGTATCTTTTTCGAGAATTGTCAATCCCTTTTCGGTTGGTTCGCCCACGAACGCGTAGTCGGTCGAGTCGGACGCGATAAGTCGGTAGGCTTCCCGAACATCGCTTTGCGCGGGGATTCTTCGGATTTTAACCTGAGGGATCATAATGTCGCGAGCGGTTACCTTCTCCAGCGCGAGGAAATGGGCGAGGACATCGCGAGACTGTTCCTCGATAGCGCCCTCGCGATGGGCTAATTCGAATGCGCTTTCCAAATCCACCTCGTTCAGGCGGATATCTTCCCTGCCCTCATTTTTAAGAAAGATATTTTGGATTGCCTGCAGAACCACGCGGAACGGAGTCGTAATGAAAAGCACTCCGGATAGAATACGAGATCCGAATCTCGCCCATTCATCGTTGTGTTCGACAGCGAGAACTTTCGGCGTGATTTCGCCGAAAATCAGAATGAGAATAGTCATAAGCACTATGGCTATCGGCTCGGCGGCCCCGGGGAAAACAACGAGGAGTGTGCTCGTGGTCAACGTTGTCGCGGAGATATTGACGAGCATATTCCCGATTAGAATAGCGATTAACAGCCTCGATGGCCGTTTGAGAAGCGAAATCGCTCCGGTATTTCCCCGCAGGTTTCGGGCTTTCATTCGCTGCAAATCGAAACGCGAAAGGCTGAAATATGCGGTTTCCGATCCGGAGAAAAACGCGGACATTCCCAGTAGGGCGAACAATGCGATTATTTTAAGGATTAAAATCACAGGTTATTTAGGTAGGCCCTCGATTCGCACGAGGGGGAGGATTTTCTCGACATCTTCTTTCGCGCCTTGAGCCGTTCCCTCGGACATAGCAGTTGCGGTTCCCGCCGCTACTCCGAGTTTCACGGCATCCTCGAGATTTAATCCCGTATCGAGGCCGTGGACGATTCCCGCGATAAGGCAATCTCCTGCGCCTACAGTATTCAAAACCTCCACAGTCGGCGGAACGGCGCGGAACCCGCCGCGCTTTTCGACAACATAGACGCCGTCAGCGCCTGCGGAGATAACGACGACTTCCAGTTCGCCATCGAGTAACCGCCGTGCGCTTTTAACAAAATCAGCAGGAGAATCGGTTTCCCGCCCGATAAGGCGATGCAGTTCATAGACATTTGGTTTTATCATGAACGGCGTTGCCGGCAAGCCTTTTTCGAGCGATTCACCATCGGCGTCGAGGATTACTTTCGCGCCGAGACTCTCGAACGTAAGTGTAAGTTGGTGATAAATTCCGGTTGAAAGCCCTGGTGGGATAGAGCCGGAGATGACCGCGAATGTAGGTTTTGGTTTTAATTTGCGGACTTTCTCGATTAGAAGTCCCAATTCTTCCGGTTTAATTTCCGGGCCGGGGGCGTTGATTTTTAGCTCACGCTCGTCGTTTTCGGCGTGTATGATAATATTGGTTCTCGTTTCGCCGCCGATTCGCACGAAATCGTGAGGAATACCTTCATTTAAAAGCCTACCCTCGAATTCTAACCCGTCGAAACCGCCGATAAAACCGAGCGCAACGCTATTTCCGCCGAGTGTCGCGATCATCCGGGAAACATCCACGCCCTTGCCGCCGGGATAGCGCTTTTCGTTTATTATTCTCGAGGTATCGTCGAATTTGAAATCCCGTATCCAGATTGTCCTGTCGAGAGCGGGATTTAGTGTAACTGTGTAAATCATTATCGTGCTTTCTGTTAAACTGGGATTGCTGATTCTTTAACTAACCTAAATGACAGTAAGTCTTTTTCAATTAAGCAATAGAAATCCCAATGTCAAAGCTCAAATGTCAAATCAAATCCAAAGTCCGAAGTCCAAAATCCTTTCCCATCAAGGTCTATTCCCTTTGTTTATTCTGTCTATTTCCACGTGAACAAGGGAGCATGTTGCCTTGTTCCCAGCTCCTTTTTGGGATTGTATTTTATTTAGATTTTGGATTTTGAGCTTCATTTGACATTTGGGTTTTTAGGTTTTATTTTAAGTAATCTCAATTTTACCATATTTCGGGAATCTCAATCCGGTTCTTTATCGGCAAACGGGCTGTTTTTTTGCGCCGATTCCATCATTCGAATCAACATTTTTCTGAGCGTAGCAATTACCAAATATACCGCACACGCCGCGAATATCTTCGTGAAAAGCAGAAAATCGTAAAGACCGTGGAAAAACGCGCTGAGAACGAAACCTTTGCCTATAAGCGCCAATCGGTGTTCGCGGTCGAAACGCGCGTTGCCGATTGCGTAACCCCAGATCGATGAGAAAAGCATATGTCCCAGCGTCGATAGCGGCGCGCGAAATAGGATTACGATATCGCCGTAATTCTTCATATAGATGATATTCTCCGCGGAGGCGAATCCTAAAGCTACCGCAGATGCGTAAACAATACCGTCCATCGGTTCATCGAAGACCTTACGATAATAAACCACTGCGAGAACGACGCTCAGTTTAGCGCTTTCCTCGATAAATCCCGCTATTAACCAGCTCACTTTTGCGGCATTTACCACACTGCACGTATCCTGAATACCCATCGAGCGGGCAATCAATCCTTCTATCATAGCCGTGGGCGGGACGATTATTGCACCGAGAACAAATAGTAGAGCGACCCAGCCGATCGGCTCCGGCTCGTAGATATCTTTCTTGTAAACATATGCGAGCCAAAGGATTCCGGGAATAAATCCGAATATCCAGGATAGTATGCCCATATCGGTTGGGTTATCTCCCTAAGTTTAAAGTGTGCCCCTTGCCGCGACTTTACCCGCGGTTTTCGCGCTCGCGAGGAATGTCTCTCCGGCTCCCTGCTTCCCTTTGAAATTGCGATTTCCGGTGGAAACCTGAACCTCGCCCGCGCCGGTCATTCCTATCTGTCCGCTGGCGCAACCACCGCAAGCCGGGTGGCTTACAGTAGCGCCGGCGGCAAAGAGCCTATCGTAAGTCCCATCCTCGATAGCCATAGCGAGAGTTCGTCTCGATGCGGGCACTACGCGCAGGATTATTCCATCCGCAATTCCGTTTTCGAGTTCATCCGCGAGCATGCGAAGGTCCGTAATCCTGCCGCCGGTGCAACTTCCCACAAATACGCTGTCAACGTGTTGTCCCGAGAAATCGCTTATCGGATGGACATTATGAGGTTCGAACGGCGCGCCCGTCAATGGTTCGAGGTTTTCTACGCTTATCGTAAATTCGTCCTCGTAACGGGCATCGGTATCGGCGACGATAGTATCGAAATCCCCCGGAGACCAGTCATGCAGTTCTTTTACGAGAGCTTCATTCGGCGGAATTAACAGGCTGATAAGCCCCATCTCCGTGCCCATACTCGCTATTGTAATTCTCTCGTCCAGTCCGATAGACTCGATATAATCGCCATAAACCTCTACTGCTTTTCCTAGAAGCCCGCTCGCACCAAACTTTTGCAGAAGCGCAAGAACGACGTCTTTGGATGTGACATCCGGGTGCGTAGGAATTCCATCGATGTTGATCCTCACCGACGACGGAACATCGAACCAGACCTTGCCGGATTTCCATGCGAATGCTATATCCCTATCGCCCATGCCCTGTCCGAAAGCGCCTATAGCGCCCATGATATTGAAATGAGAATCCGTGCCCACCGCTGTCATCCCCGGGCGGATGTGCCCGTTTTCTATGAGGATATGAGTTCCGATTCCCTGTCCGACATCGTAGAGGGCAACGTTTTGCTCGCGAGCGAAAGTTCGCGCGATTTGCTGGTTTTCCGCGTAGGGGATTGTATTTGCAGGTGATACGCAATCGAAAGTGAAGTAAGTCTTAGCAATATCGTCGATTTTACGCTCGTTCGGATATTCTCGCTGAAGGTGTTTTACAACGTTCGCGCCGCCGAAATCGCGTGCGCTACGAATGTCTATATCCAGCCAGATAGTCTTACCCGGAATGACTTTGGATGGATCGTCAGTGTGTTTTGCGAAAACTTTTTCGAGAATACTCTTTCCCATTCAATCTCCTCATAGAGTTATATTAACAATCAAACTTAATAGGTAATTTCGGTTAATGCAAGAAGAGTTAACAACATGAACATAGAAAGCCCCGCAAGCTCGGCGGGGCCGTCCGATTTCGCATTACATCAGTTACGCTGCGTGCAATCCCCTGCGGGTCGCAGGCATTGCACAGGTCATGACTAATATTACCGCTAATCCTGTAGCGAATGTGACTCGTTGAAATCTTCGACCATCTCGACCAGGATTTCAGCGTCGTAGATGTCGATTTCGCCATCGATTTTGAGTTCGTCATACCGATCGCTTATATCGACGAAATCCATTAACGAAACCTCTTTTTGTTTGGCTAAAAGGACTATCATATCCATTTCGTATTTAGCCACGTCATAATCGAGCGAACCGCAGTCGTAATTAGCTAGAACGTCTGTGCGCATCTCTTTCATGGCCATCTCGATACCTAAATTTATGGCCTTTTTCCCGCCCCAACACAGAAGACCGCCAACAATAATACCGATGACGACAACTACAAGGCATCCGATACCCAGGATTTTACCCACAGATTTCTTTTTCGGTTGCTGTGGCGCGGCTATGGGCGGTTGGTATTGCCCCTGTTGTGCGTAGTCTTGCATTTTTCCCCTCGTTTCTCGTTAAGGATATTAAAACTTCGATTGTATCCACGAACAGCCGTCGAACACCTCCGACGCCGGGCCGATACCGTGTTCTCCGGGCGTTATGATCAATGTGTCGCGTATTCCGTAATCCACGAAAAGCGCGTGGAGATTCTCGTTGTGCTGCCGATTCCAGTCGTCGGTTTTCGTTATGATATAGAATAGCTGGTTTGCGGAGATTTCCGGACCGAAATGGGTGATTCCTCCCGTGTGTGCGCAATCTGTAATTGCTCCCGCGAATAGCTCCGGATACCGCAATGCCGCGCCGAGCGCCTGCGCGCCCTGTCCGCTGAAACCGAACAGGAACATTTTCGATTTATCGATTTGACCGGTCATTTCGAGTTTTGCCTGTAATCTGAGAATATCGGCTTCATTGAGAGCCGTCGAGCGATGATTGCGGGATTTTCCACATGTCGCGATAGCCCAGCCGAGTCTGTCGTTAACTGCACGCACGGAGTCGATATCCCACGGTTTCCCGCCGGTGCATGAAAGGTAAATTAAAACCGGCACAGGTTCCTGAATCGGCGCTGATGGCAGGAGAAAACAGTCGCTATCAGAATCGCAGATAACACCCGGCGGAAGCTCCTCCGGTCGCCACTCCGCCTGCGCACAGAGCGCAAGAGCCGCAACGACAACATATAGAAACGCGATTTCCCTATAATCGTTCAATTTGTCTTTCCCGGTTAAATTTCGCATAAAGCTGCTTAAGAGCCGGTTTTGGGACGAAGCGGGTGATATCTCCACCGAGACTCGCAATATCTTTCACCATGGACGAGTTTAGATATATATTATCGAGGGATGGCATTAAAAACACGGTCTCGCCATTCGGGAAAAGCGCGCGGTTTGCGAGCGTCATCTGGAACTCATACTCGAAATCGGAGACGGCGCGAAGCCCACGAATTAAAGCCACCGCACCAATCTGTTCGGCATATTTCGCGGTAAGACCGGGGTAGCTGACGACCTCGACGCCTCGAAGTTCCCGCACCGACTCCTCGATCATCTCTATCCGCTCTTCGATTGAGAAAAGTGGTTCTTTGGTGATATTTATACCGACACCGACAACCACACGGTCGAAAATTTCCAGCGCCCGGACGATAATATCGAGATGGCCGTTGGTTATTGGGTCAAAGCTGCCCGGATAAAGTGCTGTGCGTTCCATTATAACTCCGCAGTTTAGCTTTTTCAAAATATAATGTTGGAAACAGCCAATGACAATACTTTTTCGACACGTAAAAAATTGACCTTAGAGGGAAAATCGTGTATATTAAGCTCGATATGCACAAAACGATAGCGCTCATATTGGTCGGCCTGCTGCTTTGCAACCCTATTGTGGCGGAGTTGTCCCTGAATATTCAACTCGATGATAATACAATAGCTCATCGCCACGCAGATTATGCAGTGACCGGAAGCGGTGAAGTGGATAATACACTTACCTCGGGGCAACTAACATGGCGAACCTACGGTTATTACGGCATTTACAAACTGTTGTGCGTATCGCTCGGATTATTTGCGGTAGGTTATGCGACCGGTTTCGCGATAAGCTCGATGTTCGTCGGTGTTCTCGGTGCGGATGCCGAGGCCGATAGGCTTTCCACGCAGGGAAAGTGGATACTCTGGACCGGGATCGCGGCGGCATACGGTCTTGCCCTGTTCGGTCCGATGATCGTCGATCACAATACCGGCCATCGCAGCCATATGGAGACGATTTATCCGGTGGAATTGGCCTGTAACGCAGGCGGAATCCTGTGCATTGCGCTGTCGGATAAGACAGATTCGGGGCTTTTAACGGGATTACTCTACACAAGCGCGCTTATCCTGTTTTTCATACCA
>Ga0272441_10003519_pt1 | contig 29645 bp, 40 predicted proteins | sample SSMProp6N_FD_193582 | JGI IMG/M metagenome (GOLD analysis project Ga0272441, IMG submission 193582) | Marine sediment archaeal communities from Little Sippewissett salt marsh, Falmouth, MA, United States - SSM-Prop-6N | ecosystem: Environmental > Aquatic > Marine > Wetlands > Sediment ... | reverse complement strand
CATATAATAATGATTTTTAATGTGGGAATTAATCTCCTTCGTACAGGCCGAAAATAGAAAAATATGTCTAAAAAGTCTGAATACAAATCCTAAAACGCCATCGCAAATAGCAATGGAATCAAATCATCATCTTACACATATTAGTAGGGCTTTAAGGGAGTTATCAGAAAAGGGATTGGTTGAGTGTCTAACTCCAAATTTAAATAAAAATAGATACTATGGCATTACGGATAGGGGAAAGATAGTTTTAAAGGAAATTAATAATCTTTGTTTTAAATAAAACATTAATAAATCATTATATCAAAATATTAAATAATCAAACATGTGTTTAATTTTCAAGTAATTTAAATAAATAATCAATTCTTTCTATGTTAGGTATCCATTGAAATACTGGTTTCCCATATCTATCATTCTTATTAGTTATCTTTTCTATAATTAACTTCATTTTTTCTAATTTATATAATGTATTCTTGGTTTTAGTATAACTATAACCAGTAATTTTAGAAATTTTCGATGCTGTCATTCCCCCCATAAGCTGGTTTTTGTATAATATTTTTATAATATTTTTATCATATTCATCCAATATATTATTCAATTTCTCACCAATTTACTCTTTAAATTAGGTATAGTATTATAATTTCCATTATTATTTTCGTATATTAAAAAAAATCTAGCTTTATCTTCTTTTTCATTTAATTCTAATTTATCTGAAAAATCATTTGGTACTCTGAATATATAGTGGTGTCCATCATATGCAATATTTACATCTTGAATAAATGTATCTATTATCTTTATATCTTTCAATAATTCATGCAGTTCTTTGGCTAGGGATAGCTCTCCTTCTTCGACATCTTGAATGTGTTTTTTCATCATGATAAATATACTAATTTAGTATAATATAAATTTATGCATTATTTATACGATTTCAATTCTTTACGTATAAATTACGAAAGATTTATAAAGAAGACTAACTATAATATATTGAGAGCAGAATTTATACGTAATCAGTATATAATAAATGCTCGGGAGAAACAAAATGAATTCGAAATACAGAAATAAGACTATGGAAGAATATATGGGAGCTACCTATCTTCCATTAGAAGGATTTAGTACCGCCGTTAGAGATAAAATAAAAAGAGTAAGCAGAAAGAAAGGTAAATACACCAGTAACAGCTTTGGACTACAACACGAAAAACTCATGATGGACTCATTGTTGGATATTCTGTTGGACGACCTGCCAATATATGAGTATCTAAGACCAGGGCGTCCGCCAATAAGCGAAAAGGACATCATATACGCAGCGATAGAATTGCAATACAGAAGCTCCAGTTTTAGAAGAATCTATAGTGATTTGCTAAAACTAAGAGATGAGGGATACATAGAACATGCGTGTCACTACAATACACTATCAAAGTATATGAACTCAAATGAACTATCTAAAACTTTACAAGAATTAATCATAAAGAGCTCAGTTTTAGTATCCTTTCTCGATGAAGTGGCAGCTATAGACTCCACAGGATTTGGAAAAAAGTTTTTGTTAGATTGGAAATGTGATAAGAATTCCAATCTAATAAAAAGAAAGGACTATGCCAAGCTTCATGTAATAGGTGGAACTACAACCAACGTTATACTAGCTGCTAGCGTTACAGATGCCAACGTGAACGATACTACACAATTCCCAATCCTTCTTAGGGATATGTATAGGAACCATGAGATAAAGAAAATATGTGGCGACAAAGCATACCTCTCTAGAAAGAACATAGATTTGACATACAGCTTTGGAATAGAGCCAAGGATACCCCTTAAGTCTAATAGCTCTAGCAGGAATAAGGGAAGCAGACATTGGCGAAAGTATTTCTATTTCATACAAAAGAACAGAGAAATGTTTAGAGAAGAATACAATTTGAGAAACAACTCAGAAACAATATTTTCTATGATGAAACGAACTGTGAACAAGCCTTTGGTTACAAAAACTTTCAGAGGACAATGCAATGAAGTATATTCGAAATGCCTTTGCCACAATTTAAGAGTGGCTTCAAGAATATCCTCAAATAGGCATCTAGTAGATAACTAATTTTTTTTTAATTAAAGGCTTGATTTAAACACATGTTTCAATTTTAGATAAATTTAATCATCACATTTATTATTATATATCATAACATTAATTTTGTAACATTAAAGCCATTTTATGTTCTGAACCGCTACTATATACTTATTTCATCTGATATTGTTTATCTATAAAAATATATATCCAAATATATGAAGAAAACGAATTTGGCCTTATTAAGCCTATTATTCTCGATAGTGGGAGTTGGTTTCCTCTTCTTCGAGTCAGGATCTGTTACTCCCATAGTGCCACAGGGGCCATTGGAATCCTTCGTTGGCTCCTACGTTTCCCTTGAGGGGGTCGTGTGCAGGAAGTTTGAATCCAAGGGAAATCTATTCGTGTCGATTAAGGGGGACTATGAGGTCGAGGTCCCAATATTCTTTGGATTGAAGGATAGCTTGGAAAAGGTTCCGGACCTTGGGGATTGGATAAGCGTCAACGGCATTCTTGAGGAAGTGCCGCAAGAATACCTGAGGGAGCACTGGCCAAAATTGTCGCTTTCAGTGAATGAACCCCATGAGATCGTAGTAGGTGAGGTGCACCATATCTTTCTGGAAGATGCCTACGAGTACTGCCTCTTCAATGCGGGGCGAGTGCTAAATCTGTCGGGAAAGATAGATCTTATCGAAAATGGTGAGGCGTTTGTTGGAGGGGTTGGAATAACGCTAACAAATGATATGATGATTGCTGACGAAGTGGTAGGAAAGGCCCTGATAGTGGAAAATGACCACAGATTGGAGAACATTCCGATAAAGTTAGAGGTAAAAAGCGGGAAGATCGCCAAAATAGCTGATATAAGGTCCATAGGAGAGGCTTACCTTGCCAAAGGGCGCATCATCGACATGCGGCCATACTACTCAGGCCTATTGATGAATATAAGTGATGGAGAGAACAGTATCGAGGTATATTCCAAGAGCATTCCAGAGGTCTTCTTTGGGGACGAGATCACCGCAAGGGGGATCTTCAAGGAGTACCGAGGTAAGGATCTGCTCTACGTAACCGGAGCAAGGGACACCGATATAGTAAATAAAGGCGAATTGGACGATCTTCTAGACCTGACGCTGGGAAATAGGATCAAGGCCCATGCCGTGGTGAGTGAAGAGATATTGGTGGGAAGGCACAGGATACTTACCTTGGAGGTCTTGGGAGAAGAGCTTCAATGCCATCTTTACCAAGATGAGATAGAGAATATGGAGAGGATGGGAAGGTCGATGGCACTGTTATCTAAAGGAAAAGAAATAGTAGTATATTTAGAGATAATCGATTATAAAGGGACATTAGAGTCCAAACTAATCGACTTTCTCCCTTTTTCATAAATAAATATAAATATGAAAAAAGAGACTAATAAAAGACAATGCCCGGAGCCTCTTCAAAGAAAAAAGGAAAGAAATTGCCTGAAGAGTTCGTACCAGTCCTAATGAAACATGCTAAAAAACATATGCTCGAAGAGGAGAAGAAGGGCTTATTTCGCAAGCTTTCCATCAAATGAAATTAATTTTTTTTCCAGAAAGATTTTTATTCGTTGCTCATCACTGTTGTATAATGAGGCGTTTAGCTACAGTGATGCTGCTCGTGGCGCTATTGTCATCCATGGGCATTGTTCTAGCAAGTGAGGACAGGGTGGAGATAGGCTCCGAGACGGAAAGCATACAGTTATTCCCTGGACGGTCAGTGTCCTTCACGGTCACTTTGAGGTCCATCGAGGGAGAGCAGGATTACAATCCATCCACCAACAACCCAACTACAAATCCTCCTACTACTACACCCGCACCCACGGTAGATCCACCACCTCCACCCAGTTTGCCAAACATTGGAATCGATTCCATGATCACATCACTTTCCAAGAGCTCATCAATGTCGATGTATTCGATGCTAGCGTCATCACCCCAGCTGACCCTGAGGTCAGAGCCCCCCGAGGGCCTAGATGTGGAATTCGAGACAGAGACCCTGATAGTGCAATATGGCGTGGACTACGAGGTAACCGTAAGGGTAAGCGCGCTTGATTCCATAGAACCTGGGGACTATATCGTCCCGATCACCGTAAGGTCAAATTCATGGCACTATGATACATTGGAGGTGCCTGTTACCGTACTGCCTTACATTGATGTGGTACTCAACGATGTTACCGTGAGCGATAGTCTTCCTGAGGAGGGAGATGATGTTGTTTTCACCATTTCCGCTACAAACTATGGTGAAGAATCCACCGAAGAGATAACATGCGCTATCTACAACAAAGATACAAATAACAGGATGGCATCAAAACAGATATCATTGGAAGCGAACGAGACCAAGGTCTTTGACGTAGAATGGGTCGCCGTTGAGGGCGCTTACAACTTCAGGGTCTTCATATCATCGCCTGAAAATGAGATAATCACCACGAACAATTTCTTCTTCTTCTCATTGAAGGTGGGCCCAGCGTTCATACCTGTGGACCTAGGGGAGAAATACTTCTCGGAAGGCCTTGTTTATTTTGAATCAAAGAAATGGCAGGATGCGATTGACGCCTTCGGCCTGGCCATTGAGGAGTTCCAAAAGGAAGGCCGAGACAACAAGGTCCTAACCTCGCAGACGTATCTAGAGATATCGGAAAAGTATCTGGAAGCGCATCTCCTCTATTCAGAAGGCATTGAGGCGATGGAAGGGGGAAACATCGAACTTGCAAAAGAGAAGCTACATGCGGCGGAACTGATCTACACCGAGCTTGGGGACATTGAAAAGATAGATCTTTGTTTCAATCAGATAATATGCCTCGACGATAACGAAGATGATGTCGTTGAGCAGGATGCTTCTTTCCTACCCTATCCATGGTACACGTTCACGGTCCCACTACTGATGATCATCGTTTTCCTTGGGTACACTGTCAAGCCCAAGAACACAAGAGACCTCAATGGCCTCTTGGACGAACTTGAGCAGATGTACAGGGCTGGCCAGATCAGGGAAGATGTATATATCAAGGAAAAGTACAAGATTAAGCTCAAGATGCTTGAGAAATATAGTTAATAATCGCATATGACATATTTTTTAAGTTTATATTGATAAAAATTCACTATATTTTAATAAAAATGTCATATATTTATATAATTAAAAAATATGAGACAATAATATAATATTGTTAATATTAGTAAAAAATTATATGAATAATCGAATTATAACAAGCTTTTTAAAGATTTAATAATAGTTATTTGAGGAGGTCATGGCTTGAATTGTAGCTACATTCAACGAAGTGTCAACCCTTCTGTCTTTGAGGATTTTAGGAAGGTCTCTCTTCCCCTATCAAAAGGGCCCAACAGTGTCATCGAAAACAATGACGAGCTAGATATTGATGAAAGCCTAATGTTCTTGATATATGATAGATTGATTAGGGAAAATCAGACCATCGAAAATCTTGAGGAAGTTGATATCTTTAAGAAAACTTTGAAGGATATAGTGGATGAACTATATTCTGGACCAGCCGTTGATTATGTTGTCCTGAATATTGAAAAATAATCTAATCAATGTTATAAAAAATTAGATTGGTATTATATTAATCCCAATCTAACATTTTATTTTTTGTGTCCTTAGACCTGATTATATATTGCATCTTAGGTGTGGCATGCGGGACCTTCACAGGGCTTGTTCCAGGCATACATGTCAACACTGCCGCTCCTATGGCCCTTAGCCTTTCAAAAAGTGCCTATCTCGACCCACTATTGGCTTCGGTATTCATATGCTCCATGTCCATTACGCACACCTTCATAGACTTCATCCCTGCAACGGTCCTTGGTATACCGGACCCCGACATGTCACTGACGGTATTGCCAGCGCATAGCATGGTGCTCGCGGGGAGGGGGTGGGAAGCCATTTCCCTCTCAGGCATCGCAAGCCTACTCTCAGTGATCATCATAGTTCTCAGTATGCCTGTTTTGATGCCTTCGATAAAGTGTGTCTATCCACTGATATCCTCTTCAACACTGCCCATACTGGTAATATTCTCATCTGTCACCATTCTGATCCACAGGGGATACAAAAGAAAGCTTATGGCCGCGTTTGCCTTCGGATTAAGCGGCTTTTTCGGATATGTGGTCCTCAACGACAATGTGCTTTTCAGCGATCCCCTAATGCCCGTGTTCTCTGGCATGTTCGGTCTCAGCTCGTTGTTGTTGGGTTTCATGGGGGGCGGCAACATGCCAAAACAGGTGATGGATAATTCCTTTTTTCTTAGTAAGGCGAAGATCTTTTCGGCGTCCTTGAAGGGGACGCTCTCAGGGATACTTGTGTCAACGGTGCCGGGGATAGGGGCAAGTCAAGCGACCATTCTATCAAATGTCTTCTCCAAGGGAGATGGGGAGGAAGGCAAAAGGCAGTTCATTGTGTCTTGCTGTTCCATAAACACATCTAACGCATTCTTTGCCATTATGGTCCTCTACTTGTTTGGGAAAGCAAGGAACGGCGCCCTGATATGTGTACAGGAAATACTGGATACGATGATGTATAGCGAGTTCGAGGTGCTGCTGGCAGTTTCGATAGTCACTTCGTTTCTGGCCTTTTTCAGCTTGAACATCTTTGGAAGACTGGCACTTGACCATGTGTTCAAGATCAACTATTCATATCTGTGCATCTTTGGAATATTCTTTCAACTGATGATCGTCCTTGTTCTGACAGGTCTGGCAGGATTGTTACTGTGCGCAGTTGCAACGGCGGTTGGTATCCTGCCTCCCTCCCTTAACATAAACAGGTCCACGCTGATGGGTTTCCTGATGATACCTGTGATGACATATTATATAGGCTAAAAACAATTATTAATGAAAAGATAAGATGAGTATAGATGGCCGTCCTCAATCCCTTTGATGAGAATTATACCAAATATCTGAACATCGACCTTGGCAAGATAGATCCCAAGATGGGCAGGTTGGCCATTGCAAGGTCGAATGAGGCGAACAACGAGAAATATCTAGAGCTCAGTGACAGCGAAGACATTGTATCCTTGTTCCTTCTTTTCCAGAGCCTTTCTAAAACGCCTCACTCACCAGAGGTGCAGGGTGCACTCACGGCCTTTGAAAAGCTCATTGTTACACGCTCCTACAAGAATCTTGAAGAGGACGGCCTCAGAGAGATGGGAGGACTTATAGAGATACATGCCCTCCCAGAGTTGAAGGACCCCTCTAACAGGATGAAAAGATTCATTGAGTTGGGGGAGCTCGGCATTATCATCTCAAAAGAGGACCTGTTCAGGCTAAAGGGGTTAAAGGAAGGGGAGATCGAGTTCGCATTGGCCTGGGATGAGGTCTATGACGTTGTTGACATTACGAATCAATACATCATAGGACGCTTCATGTTCATTACCCGGAAAGAGCTATCGGAGATATATGCGAAATATGTAAGGAAGAAATGTTATGATTATATCAAGAGGATATCACCCAGGATCCAGGACCACCCACATCAGGTATACGACAAGATAGCTGATATGGTAAAGTCCTTACTAAAGGTCACAAGAAGGGTGGAGAAGGTCTCTGGGGACCTGAGCGAGGACTCTTTCCCCCCATGCATAAAGCTGGCGCTCATGGGTGTGTCCTCGGGCCAGAGGAACTATTCCATAACGATACTTTTGACATCATTTCTGTCATATGCGAGGTTGATGCCATCTACAAAGATCTTTGACCGCGACACCTCCTTCGAGCTCAATCAGGAGGACATAGGCATATTGATAGATGAGATCGTTCCCGCAATATTGGAGGCAGGGGACAGATGCGACCCCCCATTCTTCAAGGAGCAGCCATTGGAGAAGATGAACATATTCTACCACTTGGGATTCGGAATGACAGACAGGCCTGCCTCACAGGACTTTGGAAGGTCTAAGTGGTACCTGCCGCCGTCATGCGCAAAGGTGGCGGAGAACGCACCCTATCTTTGCCAGCCTGACGAGTTCTGCAAGAAGGTGACATGGGGCATCAAGGACAGGAAGACCGTTGATGAGCTTTTGAAACGCGCAAAGGAGGGGGGAAGGCAGGCAGATGGTGAAAGGGTCCTTGAGATACTCACTAGGGGGGCAAGGTCCCTTGAATCCCTGGTCGAGGAAAGCGGGATCGACAAAAAGGAGCTTACAGGCCTTCTGGCAACCCTTTCGAAGAACAAGCTAGTGGGACGCCGAAAGGTGATAAATCCGCTTATATACTATATTAGAAAGAAAAGGATGCTCAGTCGGAAATGACAAAGTCATCTATCATGTCCTTGGCCTGTTCCCTTCTGGCCTGGTGACCCTTTAGGAAATCTACGACCTTTTCCGCCAAGTACTTCTTGCAATTACCGCACATCTCTTCCCCGGCAATGCATCTCTGCCTTCTCTCCTCAAGTGCGGCGTCATCTCCTTCGAAGAGTATGTAGAGATATTGGAATATCGTGCATATGTTGGGGTTGCCGCCCTTCTCCTTCTGCTCTGCCAAGCTCTGGCATCCGCCTGTGAAGGCGTTCATGACCTTCTTTTTTGCAACCTTTGGAGTATCAACTGTGAATATTGCCGTGTTCTCCTTTGATGCGGACATCTTTGAGTCGGGCCCTTCAAGCGAAGGGAGGAACATGCTCTGTATCAGGGCTGGCTTGTAATAGCCAAGCTTTTCGGCAACGTCCCTGGTCACCCTGAAATGAGGGTCCTGGTCTATTGCGCAAGGAATGAGCACTGGAACCTTTTTTCCTGATGCTATCGAGGGCAGGAATGCAGGAACAGACTGCATGGACGTAAAGAATATCAGGCCTATGTTAGTGGAATTGTCAAAGCCAAATACTGCCTTGGCTGTGGAATAAGTTACCTTCTTCGCTACCTGGATCGCATGTCTGTAAAGGGTCTTGGCATTTTGAAGATCGGAAAATATCTTGGTTTTCTTGGGATCGAATCCCATGGCAATTATATCAAGGGTGTTGTCATATGTGTATTGATCAACTTCTTCCAATGAGAGATTCTGAGATAGTACGAACTTCTCGTCGTCTGTAAGCTGGAACCAAAGGTCGCATCCGAACTTGTCTTGGAGGTATTTAGTAAATATCCATGGCAGTACGTGTCCAAGATGCGTATGACCGGAAGGCCCCCTGCCTGTGTATAGGGCAAACTTCCTTCCTTTCTCATAGTTGGACAATATCCAATCAAAGTCGCGATGTGAAAAGAATATCTTTCTTCTAAGAAATGGGTGGGCCTCACCTACGAGCTGTTCGACCTTGTCTACTAACTCGCTCGTTATGGGTTGGGTTCCGAACTGCTCGATCAGCTTATTGTAGTCGATATCCCCTTCGACCTCCCAGGGCGTAACCTTGAAATCGGTCACTTCTATCATCACTCATTTTTTGTATTGGCCTTCTTTCTTTTATCGTTCTTCACAGAGGTAGCAAGCCCCTTCATAGATCGCTTGTTTTCCTGTTTCTCTCTTCTCAACTGGGTTCTCGATTTGTGCTTAAGTCCCTTCATCATGTAAATCACTCACCATAATACATTATTCCATCATCACAGACACAGACAGTCTTAAAAGCTTTTTTATCACTGATCAGCGCCGACACCAACACAAGGTGCTCTATTCCACTGCCAGAGGTAAGGTTCACATAAATATCTCCCATCTCTTCTGGTAGGCCCTCAATGATGTCCACTACCTGCTGACAGATGTCCTTCTCTTCATCCAACAGTATCCACTCGTATGAGATGTCTGACTTAAAGGTGTCCTTTGCCCAGGCATTTCCAATGATAATGACCTGGTCCCATTCCTCGCTACATATCCTCTTTACCTTTCCCCAGGTACCTTTTCCTTTTCCTAATGTCGCAATAAAAGTCCTCAATAACTACACCTCTCTATAAATCAATATCAGTTGTTTTTTAAGCTTTGCTATAAGAAGCCAAAATAAAAGAAATAGAAAGAAACTGTTAAAGATTATTGATTATCTCTTTGGTACAGTCCAAAGCAGTGTCCTTGAACGTCTCAGTGTTGACGGTATTCGTGACATAGACCCTGTTGTGGAATGCTTCCCTGATCTTCTTTAGATTGTCCTCGCCGCCCCATACAGGAAGTGCGTGGGTGATGGCCGCCCCTATGTCATTAGCGCCAAGTTCCTTAAGCTTCTCCCCGGTCTTCCGCAGTGTCCCTCCTGAGAGCACCATGTCATCAACTATGAGCACGTCCATCCCGTCCACATCGAAGGAGCCGGAGATTGTGGACTCTACGGATGAAATCCTGGACTTTGAAAAGGCCTTGATGCCCAACCTGGCGGCCGCCCCCTCGTCCGGCCCAAGTATAACTGCATCGTTCATCTCCTCACTTGCCTTAAGCAGCAAATGGTCTATCATGCTTATCAATGAGACCTTTCCACTGTCGATAAGATCTCCAAACCAGTCCAGAGAGGTTGGGGGGTGTGGATCTATGATATGGACCTTGTCCGACATCGAAAGTATCAGGTCCATCGCCAACTTTGCGGAATTGGCCTCGCCTGTGAGGCATGCATGGTCCTGTTTGGCGCATGGCATGCAAGTAAGCACGACCTCGACAGATCTTGGAGGGTCTATATCGGTGTATGAATATTTTTTATGTCCCGATTGCTCCACAAGCTGTGGATTTTCCATTACGGAAAGAAACTGCAATAGTTCGAATATCCTGTCCTGTGTGTTGTACCATACTCCCTTGTATTGAGAAAGCGTGGCGCTCTGTAAAACTACCACATCAGCTCCTGATAGCTCTTCAACAGGCAGTCGACTATATATGTCAGAGTTCATGAAAAATCTCTTGCCGTCATAGTTGTCCAAAGAATGATAAGTATCAAAGCCCTCTCGCCTAAAGCCTTCCTCTAGATGTTGTGTACCAGTACATAAAACTATTTTTTTCATATATATCCCCGATTTTTTTCCGAGAAGAGAGTGATTAGATGGAGATCATGGTCGATGTCATCTGGACGGACTTGATCGATCGTATCTTCTCCGTAATGAACTTATCCAGATTGGCCAATTCTGTCACGTGCACCTTCGCTATGACATCATATTCTCCATAGACTACAAATGCCTCTTCAACGGCATCGAATTTTTCCAGTTTGTTGACTACATCCCTTTCCATACCTGCGTCTGTTACGCATAGTACAAATGCAACGACCATTTGGTGTTCACCTAATGAGAGATGTTTCAGCATAAATATAAATTTATCCAAAAAAACACATGTTTCAAGATCCATGGCAGCATCAATTCTCCTTTATGAAAATTGGGGATACAACGCGTACTTTTTTGTATAATAAAACGGAATCTCATTGGGCGGAATAATAATAATCCGATACAAAAGTTTCATTTATCAATCATTTATATGAAAAATATACATTATTAAGGTTATATGATATGCAGCTTTCGGTGATGAACGTGTTTTCCATTAATGTTGAAATAGAATTTTAAGAAAATTATTCATTTTTTTATGAATTTTATTCCTTAATTTAATATATAATATTCATTATTTACAAATATTATACTTAAAATAGAATATGAAACATATAATAAGAATATTTATTTCGTGATTAAGTATTTATAAGAATATATTATAGTATTTTTAGAATAGATTCTATTCTAATAAAAGAAATTGGGGATATTAATGGCTATTGGATATATCGGACCAGAAAGAAAGGATGGTGATGAGCAACCCTACATGGGCGGCATGCTCAAACTAAGACTTCCATTCCTTCACTACGGTATAGATATCCAATCAATGGCCCAAGGAGCGGTATTGGCCTGCACCCATCTTGGTGCATTGGTCACAATGATGGAATATTTAGGTATCTCTGAAGATGTTGCATTATTGGCTGTCGCACTCAATGGCGCATTTTATTTGTGGCACACATCCTTTGGAGACCCGGGCATTGCTGGTTGGATAACAGCAGGTATACCACTATATATCACATATCTGCTCTCCTATACGGAGGGGGCAGAGAGGATGCAGGCTCTGATAGCTTTCCAAGCTATCCTAGCTGTAGTATTTTTAGTATTAGGTGTGACAGGTATAGCAAACTATATCATTGCACACTTCCCGATATCTTTGCGGTCTGGAATTCTTTTGGCGGCGGGTATGGCCTCGTTGATTAGGATATTCACTCCTACCCAACCATTCTACGACCTCTATCCGATCTCGTTCACGATTTCCTTGTTGTTCAGTTTCTTCATACTGTTCTCGAACAGGGCGTTGGAATATCGGCGGCAGCATAGCTGGTTCCAATGGATAGCCGGATGGGGCATAGTGCCAGGTTATGTAATCGGTTATCTTGTCGGTGGTGCGGTAGGAGAGGTGGCTTTTCCAACAATGAGCCAGATCACGGATAAATTCCTGATCTCGATGCCCTTCGGAAAAATGATAGACACCATGTCACCATTTGGTGTTGGCTTCCCAGGGCTGGAACTATGGGTTGCAGGGATATCCATGGCGGTCGTCGCCTACATCTTGGCATTTGGGGATATGCTGATATTGCAGTCCCTGATCGGCGAGGTAAACTCGGCAAGACCGGACGAAAAGGTCATCTACAGCCCTACAAGGAACCACGTGGTCACGGCTTGGAGGAACATACTTGAGGTTCTATACAGCCCCTACGTCTGTCTTTGCGGTCCTATTTGGGCTGGGGCATCGGCAGTCATAGCCAACAGGGGTATGAACTCTTCCAGAAAAGAGCTGGATTCCTATTGGGCTGCTGCAAACTCTTTCAACTGGGGTGCATTGGTGCTTTTCATGTCACCTATCGTGGTGATACTGATGCCGGCCAGATACATTGGCTTCGGTATTACATTGGCCTTGCAGGGATATCTATGCGTCTATATCGCATATGAGATGTGCACCAACAACGTACAAAGAGGTATTGCGGGCGTCATGGCGGGTTGTATCATCGCTGCGAACTTCACGGATATCAGCCCTATATTGTCTGGACCTACTCTCGGACTGCTACTAGGATTCTTCCTATGGTTCACATTGAAACCAAAAACCGATGTGAGCAAAATGGAAGAGCTAAAGGAAGTGATGGGGGAAACCTAAGAAAATAGGTACTATCCCTTTTATTTTTTTATGGACCTCAGTAAACTATAATACAAGAAACAATGTATATCACATAGTGATCTTATGGCTAAAAAGAGTATCATGAGCAAAAGCGATAAGAAAAAGGCAAAGATGTTCTACACCAAGTCTTTGCCTGTGATGATAATCTGTGTAATCGTCGGCCTACTAGGGCTAAGGGCGATCAACATCCTGCTCGAAGGCAGTAAATATCTAAGATTGGTCCTGTATCTATGGATAGTACTATTTTTCGTCTCTTTCATGTTAACGAACAAGATAGTGTTGAACAAAGCTATAAGGAACATGTGAAAGGAGGATTGAAATGGTAAAGACCCTATTTAAGAAAATCCTGTTGCCAGTTGACGGCTCACCACAATCCCACAAGGCCCTGAAGTTCGCGGCCAAGATCGCCAACAGCGCCGAATCCGAGCTAGTTGTACTCTATGTCATAGATTCCGATGTCGTAGGCGTCACTGAGGATATCAGTGACAGATTCGCGATAACCTACACCGAACCTGAGCCAACGAACGATGTGTTGGAAAGGTACAGTTTCTTCTATTCAGAGAAACTTGATGAGATCAGAGGGGAGAAATCCTACCAAAAGGCCGAAAAGATCGTTAAGGCCGCCTCAAAGGAAGCTATCAAGCACGCGAAATCTGTGAAGAGCGAGATAGGATTGGGGCCCGTGGCAGAAACTATCGTCAGAGTTGCAGAAAAGAACAAAGTGGACCTAATAGTCATAGGTTCCAGAGGGCTCTCAGGATTCAAGAGAATGCTTATGGGACACGTGAGCTCAGACGTTACCGAGAAGGCACATTGCCCGGTACTGGTCATTAGATGACCATTTTTTCTTTTTTCTTTTTTAGTAAATTTTGAAGGTGATAATCCCTTCTTCATCCCTTTTTTTGATCCTAAGATCCCCCCATATCCCTATCTCATCCCCCATCAATGCCACAACGCCCGATATGCCTTGCATTCCCTTAATCCTCTCCAAAGCGCCTTCAATGTCAGAGGGGGCCTTTATCATGTTGCATATGGATGTCGCCCAGGCATCTGCCTGAGTGGCCGAGGGGGATATGACAGTGACAGCATCGGCATTTCCGTAACTGAAGGAATGCCCAACCGTCCCTGAGGATGTGCATATTCCCAATGGTGTCATTTTTGGGTCGATCCTAAAGAATACACGATTGCTGAACGTTGAAGAACCTGCGAAAGCGCCAACCGTCCTCTCTTTTATGGTGCGAAGGAATATGTCCCCCCCGTTCTCTAAGATAACCTCCTCACAGTCGTTGAGCATCTCCCTTCCGACATGTTCGGCAATGGCACCCGCCACGGAGGCCATTGGTCCCACATTCGCTGCTGAAGATGCCCTAATCATGGCCATTATAATTCCCTCGGGTTCAACATCGAATGTGTAAGGTGAATGGGTCTTTCCAAATCGGGGATAGGTTCTGATGTATCTTATGATCTCATCGCGATATTTTTTTGTGTAACAATAGGCCTTGGTGGCGAGCATCTTGTCAGACCTGATGAAAATATCACTCTCATCTATTGCTATGCTGTAATTATATAGGTCGGAGTTGTAATTATCTCTATACTCCCGAAGATAATCCTTCTTCTTCAATTGCCTTACCTAAAAATTGAATGATATCGCATTGACGGGGCACACGCCAGCACATTTGCCGCAAGCCACGCACTTGTTGAAGTCAATGTGAAGCTCAAAGCTCCCGCGGTCCATTGAGATTGCCTGATAGGGGCATGCCGATATGCAGGCGCCGCAATCCTCACAAAGGTCCTTGATCCACTTCAGCTCATCTTCGAGCGCTGATACCAGCACGCCGCTTTTTCTTGCTGCCTCAATGCCTTTCTCTATCTTGTCCTCATCTCCGGAGAGTTCCAGTATGAGCTCTCCTCCGACATCCGGCTCTATCTTTGCCCTTAGTACGTTGAACCAGAAATCAAAGCCCTTTACTAATGTATTGAAAACAAATAGGCCAAGTATCTCTGGCGGAAATGTTAAGATATATTTCTTTCTCATGCTCTCACAATGATAAAATAACTTAAATATATAATCCTATCCGCTTTTTTAACGTTTCGAACCTTATGTTCACTGTGAAATAGATATCATTTAATATTCTAAGGTTAGAATATTACTTATGACACTTCAAAAGGCCACATTTGCAGGCGGGTGTTTTTGGGGCGTCGAAGCTACTTTCAGGAGAGTCAAAGGCGTAAAGTCCACATCAGTTGGTTATAGTGGTGGACACACAGACGACCCAACCTATCAGGAGGTCTGCACGGGCAGTACCGGACATGCGGAATCGGTCGAGGTCATCTTTGATCCTGAAATTATAACTTATGAGGCGCTCTTGGAAGTATTTTGGAACTCTCACGACCCCACGACCAAGGACCGGCAGGGCCCTGACGTTGGAACTCAGTACCGGTCTGTCATTTTTTATCATGATGAGGACCAAAAGGAAGCAGCTATGCGATCCAAGAAAGAACTAGAGAGATCAGGGCGGTTCAAGAGAAAGATAGTCACAGAAATTGTGCCATTTGTGAAATTCCATAAGGCAGAGGAATATCATCAGCAGTATTTCGAGAAGAAAGGGGTTGGCAGGTGCAGGTTTTGATATATGGATGAGGACGAAATAGCTTATTGCGGATTGTATTGCAAGCAATGCTTCTCGAGAAAGGGAGAGATAGCGGATCTTGCAAAAGAGCTTAGGAAAACACTGAGGCAAGAGAAGATGGCCAAGATGTCAAAAGGCCTCTCAAAGGTGTTCAAGGCCTTGGAGAACTATGACTTATGCTATGAGACATTGGGTGATTTGGTAAAGATACGTTGTAAAAAGAACTGCAAGGAAGGAGGGGGCAATCCATTCTGCAAGATAAGGGCCTGTGCAATAAAGAACGGCATCGAAGGTTGCTGGGAATGTGATGAGTTCGAAAATTGCAATAAATTTGATTTCTTAAAAGAAGTTCACGGAGACGCAACTCAAAAGAATCTGAGAAAGATCAAGAAGAAAGGAAAAGAGGAGTTCCTCAAAGGGAACATCCATCAGTACCTATAATGTTTCTTTAAGAATCTCGATCCTGCGCCTAATCTCCGCCTCATCTATGGGGAAGTAGGGGCCTATGTTCTCAACCACTATGGATGAAGTGCAGGTTGCGAACAGACCCGCATCAAATAGGTCGTGGTGATCGTTCTCATGTTCGTATATGAAACCCCCCATATAGGTATCGCCAGCTCCTGTCGGATCCTTGGCAAAGGTCTTATAGGCTGGTAACTTGAGCATCTCGCTGCCATTGTATATCACAGATCCATGCTCGCCCAAGGTCACTATGACTATCTCTGGTCCCCATGAGTACAGGGTTTCGCAAACCTTGTCAATATCCTTGTATGGATCAAAACCTGTCATTATCTCGGCCTCGTACTCGTTGGGTTTCACTATATCGATATTTCCCACGACTTCCTTGATCTGGGGGTTGCTCACCCTGACGGCCTTCTCGCCCTGTATCTTCCTTACAAAGCCCTGGGGATCCAAAAACATCTTCGCCTTGGTCTTTGACCTTATGTCGATCAATAGGTCAAGTGATATTTCTCCCAGTATGGGCCCAACGACTATGTAGCTAGAATCAAGGTATTTCTCAGGGAAATATGATATCGGATCTGCAACACCCAACAGGTTCAGCTTTCTATCACCGGATTCATAATATTCCAGGTGAAAACCACCAGTTTCCTTGCTGGGTTGTATCTCATGAGATATGCCAAAGTGTTCCAGGTCCATGATGAACTTATCCCTGAAGTCATTCCCTACACTGCCAGACATTGCGCACTCCCTTCCTAGCATAGATAAAACGATGCAGGCATTTGTAGAACATCCCGAGAGGACCCTGCCACCCGTGTCCAAATATGGGGTCACTATTATGTCATATACCGGATTTCCAATAGCGGATATCATTTGTTAACCTCTAATTGTCTCTTAGCGTATAACAATCTCTGAATAACTGTTATGTGTGAAAGCAGGCCTACGATCAACAGAGCGTAATCTATGGAATTTGAATACCAACTGTATATAATGCAGCCTGCCATGAGTATCAATAATTTCTCAGCGCGGTCCATCAAGCCTATATCACAGTTCTTTGCGCCCTCTGATTCTGCCTTGGCTCGGACGTATGATGCCATTATCATCCCAGAAATGGCAAAAAAACCGCTCAGTGGCTCTGCTAGCCCACCCGATACGATGCCTCCAATTAGTATGAACTCAACGTATCTGTCAATGCTGTGGTCGAATATCTTCCCGAAAACGGTGACATTTCCTGTCGCCCGAGCAACGTTGCCATCAATGACATCCACCAGCGCGGATATGAGTATGAATACAAGCCCCCACGTTACATTTCCAATATAGAAGAAATAGCCCATAATTATGGCTGGTATCAATGAGATGGCAGTAAAAGTGTTTGGTGAAAGGCCTGTTCGAGCCATTGCCCTCCCCAATCCAGAGAATAATTTCTGGTATATATCCCTGTGTCTAGCGAGCATGAGAAATCGACTCGTTATTTTACATTCGTAAAATACCCAGAACCGTTTAAAAGTTTTTTGCCATCAGTAATGATGGCCAAATGGTCAAATGCAATAGATTCAGGCAATCTATCCAAAGGAAAGACCCTTGCGTCAGATGCGTCACTACCGGCATTGAAATTCTCCAATGTGTGATTGCATAGATATGCACATGAGACCACATGCCCTCGGGGATCCCTCTCCGGGTCGGAATACACGCCGATCAATACAGATGCGAATACCACAAGCCCCGACTCTTCCTTTATCTCTCTCTTAAGTGCCTCTTCGGTCGTCTCTCCGTATTCCACAAAGCCCCCAGGAAGCGCCCAATAAGAAGCGAAGGGCGGATTTTTCCTCTTCACTAGCAATATGTTCTTTCCATCTGTAAGAAATCCATCGACCGCAAGTGATGGCCCTTTCTTTCTGGCCATTACAAAGCGCCCCTAAAGAATAACGTTATCTTTCCTACTTCAGGAAGGATGCCACTGACCACGCCCAAAACGGAAGATTCGTGAACTCCCGGGACGCCGTCAGATTGAAAGTTGTCAGCAATAGGATTGTAATCGCCCTTGGTAATGAAATAAAGATCATCGTTGTATTGTGTGATAGATACTACCCTATGTACGATAGGTATCGTGCCCTCTCCCCTGCTGAAAACTATTACATCGCCAACCTCAATATTTTCTGATTCGATGGACGTGATGATGAGAATGTCCCCCTTTTCAAAACCATTTGAGTACTCATAATTGGAAAAGTCCTCCTCTAAAATGCCATATTCCACATATTCATCGCCCTTTGAATCCCACCAGTCATCAAAATCGTATCCGTGGTGGTCCATACTACCGGAGATAACAACGGAAATTGGGTCTTCAACACCCGTAGCAACGACCAATGAGATTTGGATAACGAAGTAAAGGATGATTGCCATCAAAACTCCTTTTATTATCTCTTTGGTCTCTTTCTTGAGGTCAGCCATCATATGCAACAATACCATAATAAATTAATATGTTTCGGTTAATTATCCATTATAAAAGAAAAAACTCCATGTTTTAATAGCTCTTGAATAAAAGTAACAAAAGTGTCAAGGCCATGAAGTCATGAAGTCCCTTGATGCTATCTTTTAGACGCCTCTCCTCTGGATATGCCAGAGGCTATGATGTGGCTGACCCTCAAAGGTTCTGGAATGTAAGAATGTGTGCTGGTCTTCCTGATCAGTGTAAGTGCAACATCTTCGCTGATGCCGCAAACCTGGAAGTATATGCCATTGTCCCCCTTGTGCACTGCCCCTGCACGTTCCATATGCTTTATCCTTTCCTTGTGATTGTTAACGTTCTTCACAGCGTTGAGAATGCTATCAAAATCAGGCTTTTTTTCAATGACTACAATTACCGGCAACCCCGTCTCCATAGATAGCCTCTCAATGTCCACGACGTTGAATCCACCAAAGGTTATCCCAGACAGCATCAGTATCCTTAGGTCCTTGTATTTGCAATCATTGATCATTGATATCAATCTGTCAGTAGCGTCCATTCCATCTACCGTTATATGGGTGGACACCATCCCATCAATCCAATATCCCCCCCGGAATATTACACCGACAATGATTGTTTCCTTGTCTGTCTTATTGAACGATCCGTCATCTATTCCCATGATCCTTGTCTCGGGTTTTAGATGCATATTAATAGATTTTGACAAGAAGATTAATAATATATTTGATTTCAATCCAATTGTGGTGTTGCTGATTGTATGAAAAAAAGGATGCATATTACAAAAAATCCAAGGAAGAGGGATATAGGGCTCGCTCAGCATATAAACTGAAGCAGATCAACAACAAGTTCAGGGTAATGAAAAAGGGCTCTGTTGTGGTGGATATTGGTGCCTCCCCTGGAGGGTGGTCACAGGTCGCATCAGGCCTGGTGGGCCAAGATGGAAAGGTAATTGCTATCGATAAAGAAAAGATGGCCCCACTAAAAAACAGTAACTTCACATTCATACAAGGCGATATAACCGACAATAGCACAATAGAAAAGATTATTGAGACTGTTGGGAAGGTGGATGTATTAATATCCGATATCGCCCCAAAGACCACAGGAATAGTGGATCTTGACAGGTCAAGGTCGGCAATTCTTTCAATGATGGCACTTGATTTGGGAAAGAAGATATTGAAACCAAGGGGCAATTTCCTCACAAAGGTCTTTCAAAGCGATGAGAGCGAGGAACTTTTCGCCGAGATGAAAAAATGCTTTTCCTATACCAAAAGATTCAGGCCACCGTCAACTAGGAAGAGAAGCTCTGAGATATACTTTATTGGAAAGAACTATTTTGAAGAAAATATCTGAAACATCTCAGACATGTTAGCATCGGTCTTGAAACCCGTTGGCTTGAAATGTGTCTTTGAGACCTCGTATCCCCCACCTAATAATGTATCCATGATTTTTTCCATGGTGGGGACCTGCATCTTAAAAGATGAGAATACCTCATGGGAATCCCAAAAGTAAGGAACGTCAACTTCATCCTTGAGGATGGACAAGAAAGAAAGTACTTTCTCTCTGTCATGCAAAGGAACTACATCGATGTCATCTATCATATCATGAATAAATGACTTATCGCATATACTATCCCCCCATATGGGATATGCGGCCCTTAACTTGTGCCCACAATCACAGTCGCATTTGGCTCTTTTGCTAAAGAATCTATTTAAGCAATGATCGCAATGGTACAAAAAACCTAATTCGTCCATAGATTTATCGGCCCTTCTCTTTCCCTTGATGAACTTCATGTGTACACGCATATAGTGGTCCTTATAGAAAGATATCTGGGGTAGGCAACCATAGTCCCATGACGCGGCCTGCCTGACAATGTATCCTATCATGATCCTAAGTCCGATCTCATGACAGTAAGGAAGCAACATCGGATAGGCGGAATATTTTCGAATACATGCTCTTTTTGAGGAGCCGCATAAGGCGGCAGTATCGGTTGCAGTTATGAAAATTGAACCTTCCTTTCTTAGTAATCGAAAAGCTGAATGGATATATCTGACAGGCGACCCAAATGGATCTATATCGACAATTCCATACTTCCCTGTCACTAAATTGAAATCAAGATTGGTACAATTCAATTCAACTTTATTTAAGGAAGCGTTTTGGCTAGTAAGCTGATTTGCTTTTGGATTTATATCATTCGCAGTGACATCTTGAAACCCCATCAAGGAATATCTTATTGCCCTAACGCCAGTGCCTGCCATCCCACACAATATAGAAGAGTCTCTTGATTCCCTATTAACGGCTAGCAAGGATATGTCTCTATTAAAGCTCATGATTGGGTTGTAAAAAACCTCGTTTTTCGATGTTACCTTAGTATAGTCAGGAACATTGAATATAGAATTAGACTCAATGATCTGCACCAGCGCCACCTCACATAACATCCATCATATCGTTTAGCTTGGATTGTATCTGTTGAAGGCGAGCCTTTGCAATATCTATTAGTTCCATGTCTAAATAGCTCTCATCACTACTAAAAGACCTGGAAAAGAAGGCATATAGCTCATCAAATCTCTCCCTATATACAAAATAATCGCTTGAATCAGCGGCAGCTAGATCATCATAAAATTCATCCATCCACTGAACAAAGTTGACCAACAGTGAGTTCTTAATATTTATTGATTTTTCCTGGAAGGTGACAAATGAATCTTCAATATGTTGCTCTACAGGCATGTCGGGTTCGGGCTCGCTTTCTATATCGGTCTTCACATTTTCAAAAGCTGGCTCTTGTTTTGAAAATTGCTTAGAGGCCTTATCCAAAGCCGAATAATGCTCCTGAGACGAGCTCTCGAATCTAGCATTTTTATTACCTGAACGACTATAGATAAATATCACTAAAAATACGAGTATTAAAGCGAGAGCAGCCCCCCCATATTTAATATATTCACTTTTTATTGCAAATGAATCGTCATTTTGCGATGGCGTAGTTGGAACAGGGGTCTGATAATCTAGAAACTGTTGAGCAATTGCTATGTTCTGGTCACATAATGCAATCTTATCGGTATCATTATATTCTTCATAAATCACCTTGGACAATTGATACTTCGAAATTGCCAATGAATATGATTGATCATTTAGAGCCTCGGTGGCCTCCGAATAGTATCCAATAGCCAAAATGTAATCGTCACATTTAGATATCAACGTGTCAATTTGAGTAACTAAATCCATCTCGCCAAGAAATACATAACCACTTCTAACCTCTTCAAGCAAGGCCAATGCACTTGAATAATCATCGGCGGACATCAAAAGCAAAGCGTCATCATAATCTGAAGAAAGAGAAGGATAAAGGTCACACTTCTGGATCTGATCGTTGCAATAAGATATCATGGCCTCGTCAGTTAAATATTCATAATTTGTCAGCGCGCTCTGATAATCCTCTTTTGCCAGAACATAATTCTCATCATTGTAATAATTATCAGCTGAAGTCAAAAAAGAATGGGCAGATATATATCTATCACATTTTATTATCTTTTGTGAACAAGTAATAGAGTTGAAGACATCTCCCAAACTATCATAAATAGCCTTTGCCTTTTCATAATAATATTTGGAATTCTCGTAATCGTTTATATTGAAATATTGCTCTGCATTATGAAAATATGTATCGGCAGAAGCTCTAAGATTATCGTCATAGTCCAGTGCCTCGTTGATCTTACTAGAATAATAGGCAAATGTTTTCAATCCCTCAATAATCAAATAAGGTTCGTCTGTAAGATAACGATCTAATTCATCATATATCACTACTGTAGGCAGAGTCTCAATATCATAAAGATTTACCAAAGCAGTCTCTCCGTTATCAAGATTAAGGCTAATGATGTAGATTGAGGCCCCATAAAAATCGTCAATGTCATCTATGATGTTCTCGCAAGTGGGGCAGTCTGCACATTCAGAATCCCAGAAATAAACAACGATAACGACATTTTTTTTCAAGGCGTCCTCGACAATGCCAGAAGAATCTAATGCTGTAACTTGATTAAATGACGATAACATCATCAACATCATCAAAAATAAAATAATAATACTGCTACAGCGCATATAATAGATATCTATAAAAATTATAAAAAGGTTTTTACAATCATGACAGGAGATGATGAAAAGATTAAGGTTGGAAAATACGCCGCCAATATGGTAAAAGATGGACAAGTTATTGGGCTTGGCACAGGCAGTACGGTGACTTATTTTGCCATGGCGCTAGGAGAAAGAATAAAAAACGGAGAAAAATTCCTAGCTATCCCCACTTCATATCAATCCATTGACCTATGTAAAAAATATAAGATACAACTCACAAATATGAACGAATATCGCCCAGAATGTGCCTTCGACGGAGCTGATGAGGTAGATATTAATAAAAATCTCATAAAGGGCAGAGGCGGGGCAATGACACAAGAAAAAGTAGTAGACTACTATTCCAAAGAATTCTACGTGCTAGTCGATAAATCAAAACTGGTTGAAACACTTGGAATAAAATTCCCAGTTCCAGTAGAGGTCATGCCATTTGCAATAAAATCCGTATTAGAAGCCCTATCAAAAATCGGCACGCCCAAAATCCGACAAGCTAAATGCAAAGATGGACCCACTATAACTGACAATGGGAACTTTATTGTAGATCTTAAGATGTTAGTTACTTCCCCAAAAGAAACAGAAAAGAAAATAAACGAAATACCTGGTGTTATAGAAAATGGCATATTCACGCGAGATTGTAAAATAATAGTGCCGGGGAAAAATGATATCATTGATGTTAGATAACATCATTAACATCATCTTTTATATTTATTTATATAATATAGACTTAATTTTAAAATAATTAAATTATTATCTATTTTCAATGATATCATCGAAAAGTATTTATGTTGTTATCTCTGAATTATCGTATGGGTATACTATCTGCTTTAGGTTTAAAGAAAAAAGATGATAGACTGGAAAAGGAAATAATACAATTGAAGGAAACCGTGGAAATACAGAACCAGCAAAATATAGAAGGCATTAGAAGCGATATAAGGACACTTTTCTCTGAAATTCAAGATTTCAAAACTGAGCTAAAAGATTGTAACGCTGGTATTGAGAAAAATGAAATAAAAATTTCAAAATTAGCAGAAAAATTAGTTCAACTAGATAATACTATGCTAAAGGTAGTCTATAAGGATGAAATTGATCTACTTAAGAAAGAATTTGACTATATTCAGGAGGATATAAAAAGCATGAAAGATTCCCAATCCCAAATAACAGACAAATTCATCAATTTTGCCCTCAATAAAGGAGAGACCCCTACTGTTAAAGAAACTGTACATAATGAAATCTCAGAACCCCTCACGGATTTCGAAAAGGAAATATTGTCAAAATACAAGGATAACATTACTTCTGAGGCCATTGTGAAGGATACTGGCATGTCCATGGGACATATATCTAGGACCTTAAAAGGATTACATAAAAGTGGATACCTAGAAAGGAAAAGAAAAGGTAAAGAATTTATATACTTCAAAATATGATAACGATGACATCAATGATATCATTGTGATGTTAATAACATCATAAAATATCATCAAGTATCGTGATCATTTTTTTTCTCATGTTTTGAAAGGTTCGTTCACTTTCACTTTCTTTAGCATCTTTGAGCAGTTCTAACAGTTCTATATAAATATCAATTGATTCAACGGGAATTAAGTTAGCATAAATGCCCAAAATGAAGGTTGCCATAGACTTATCGATATTGGCTTTTGCTAAGCGAATATTATCCGATATTGCTTGTTTTGAGACAGAACGATGCTCAGCAATCTCTTGAATAGTAACAAAATCTCCAAATTCTTTGTTCCAAATATAAGAAACGTAATCTTTTAACTGTATTTTACTAAAAAAACTAATATTCATCAATTTATTAGCAAAATAATCTGATTCTATCCATTTATCTATGTAATTATAAGTGTATTTCATAATATCTACCTTGTCAAGGCATTTTACTTGACAAGTATATTTCTCTAAAGTATTTAAACGTTATCTTAATCCCAATGTTTATATAATTTTTAGTATAGTATGTTTGTGAATTCCATGAAGAAGGTATATCTTGATTGGACTAAAGTAGACGAAGCCATTTGGACATTGATGGACGAAATTTGGAAAGAGTTCGTGCCTGATGTAATAATAGGTGTGGCCAGAGGCGGACTTATCCCTGCAGTACGATTATCACATATTACTAATAATACTTTGATGAGGGTTGTAGATGTTAAATTTTACACTGATATAGATAAAAGAATTGAAAAACCTACAATTACGGTGCCTTTGACGGAAAATATTGAAAATTTAAACGTTTTAATAGCAGACGATGTAGCAGATACCGGGAAAACTCTAAAAGAAGTAAAAAAACATGTTTTATCTTTTAATCCCAAGCAATTAAAGATAGCTGTTATCGCCAAAAAACCACAAAGCATTATAGATCCTGATTATTATGTTTTCGAAACTGACAAATGGATCATCTTCCCTTGGGAGAAGATGCCTGTAGAAAGAGGTAGTGGAGAATTGATATGACAAGACTGTTCGTTGCGGTGGAGCTTGATGATAAGATAAAGGAATCAATAATATCATCCTGCGCCGCATTTTCCGATGATGTCTTGAAAGCCAAGTATACGTCTATTGAGAATATGCACCTAACTATGAAATTCATAGGAGAATGGCCTTTCAATGATATCATTGATATCATTGATATTCTCAATGATGTCAAAAAGACATTCACTCCATTCGATATGAAATTTGAAGGAATGGGCGGATTCCCAAATGAATACAATCCTAGAATAATATGGGTAGGCTGTATTTCAAAAGAAATTATAGGATTAGTGAATAGTATTGAACAAAATCTATCTAAATTGGGAATTAAGAAAGAACAAAGGTCTTTTTCACCCCATATTACAATTGCCAGGGTAAAAAATGTTCTAAATAGAGATGATGTCAATGACATCATCAAAGAAAATAAAGATACGGCCTTTGGAAGCCAGCGAGTGGATCGTTTTTACCTCAAGGAAAGTCAATTGACGCCAAGGGGCCCAATATATTCGAATCTAGAGGTATTCAATCTATGACCAACAAAGAAGACATACTTGAGCTAATAGTGCCGGATCAAAAGGAGAAAGACGATGCTTTCAAGAAGTATCAGGAGATATCAGCCTATATCTCAGAGAAGTATAATAGAGAGACCATACTTGTGGGCTCGGTCGCCAAGGACACTTTTCTTAAAGGCGATAAAGATCTTGATATCTTCATGTTCTTTAGCGCAAACGAAAGTAGAAGGTTTATGGAAAGTGAGGCAATATCGATAGGAAAAGATGTCTTTGACCATTATGGTGTACCACACCAAATTGAATATGCTGAACACCCCTATGTTTCCGGAAAGATAGGTGAATATGCGATAGAGATAGTTCCATGCTATAAAGTGGATTCGGGTTCGGATATGAAGTCATCAGTGGATCGGACGCCCTTTCACTTGACTTACGTTAAAAACAATCTTGACCCACATCACCATGATGACGTTAGACTTTTAAAGAAATTTTTAAAATCACAAAAGCTATACGGGGCCGAAACCAAGATTAATGGATTCTCAGGATATCTGTGTGAATTGCTTATAATACATTATGGCACATTTATGTCCCTAATGGAGAGGGGTTCAATGTGGGTTAGGGGTAAGGTGATCGAGCTTAACGCTACGAAAAAGAACTTTTCAGACCCCCTGGTCTTTGTAGACCCCGTCGATCCAAATAGGAACGTTGCATCCCCCGTTTCTTTGGATACCTTGTCACGCTTCGTGCTAGCATGCAATCGATTCCTAGATGGCCATGATTACACTATGTTCCTGGGCCCAGAGAAAGGATATGCGCCCGTTGCTGGAGGACGTTTGTTGGTGATAGCCATCGATGTTGATGTTTTGGAGGAGATATATTTTGCTCAATGCAGAAGATTCCTAAATGCAATCGAGAGGGCCTGTGGTAAGGAAGGTTTCACCATTTACAAATCAGGCGTTTTCTCAAAAGGCATTGTATTGGATTTTGAGCTGGACTCGCTTCCAAAGATGCAAAAGCACAAGGGGCCGAAGATAGGAAATTTTGAAAACATGAAAAATTTCTTTGAGAAAAATGACATTGTCTTTGCAGAGAAAGGACAATTGTTCGCTTTAAAAGAAAGAAGATTTAATGATGTCAATGATATCATCAATGATATCATCGATAAAGAAATAGGCATGGGAAACCATATTAAAAAGGCCAATATTACGATATTAGAAGGAATTAAGGCAATATCCTTCTTAAAATATGAAGTTATCTATTATTAAATAATAACTACCTCATCAGGATTACAATCTAACTTAGTGAATACATTCTCGCCATTCTTATAGATGTAAATTGTGTCAATGACATCGGGCAGTTCAAAGAAAAATGTCATGCCATCTATGTCATGCTCGCTAGATATGCTAACGATGAGCTCGTTCAAGGATTCCCTCGCATTGATCTCTAAATCATCCAACATGGTGTGCCAACCCAGATAATCAGTGATGTTCGGCATCCAAATGTTCTCTTCTTGAGCAAATTCCAAGAATCTCTCAAGCATCTCCAAGGCCTCATGCCTTTCAGTGATGTCATCCAACATCATCAAGCGGGGAAGATGAGTTAATATAATGAAGGGCGTCCCCTTCTTCTGGCACGATTCAAACCTGGTCCTCAATTCAAAAAATAATAATGAGGAGTTCTGAGGCGTCACTTCCCAAAAATAATCCTCGGGGAAGCATGGTATCTCAATAATATTGAGCCCATCCCCTATCAACGGATGGAATGTATCCTTAGGGTTGTAAGGGAAGACGTTGAAGATGGATGCTGAAGAACAATATGTGAATCCCAGTTCTTCAAGTGCCTTGTATGTATTTGTGTTCTTCCAAAATGCAGGAGGTCTGAATCCGCTTATTGGTCCAAAAATTAACTCAAGATCCATCTTCCCTTTCCCAATGATATCAAGTTGCTCATCGTATGACTTCCCTTTAAGCTCAGAAGTGGGATAATGGGTATATCCATGAAGAGATATCTCATCGCCTGTGGAAAGGCTTTCCTTCAGTATATCTATTAGCTCCGGATTACTTGATAACGGCCTGTCCTCCCCACCATACCGTGGAATTACGAAAAATGTTGAATCAGCCCCATACTTATCGGTCAAGGCCTTCAACATCGCAACGTCTGATGCAGGAGTATCGTAGGAAACGTCGTCGATCGTGAGAATGGCAACACCCTCATGTCCTGATGGATACCTTCCAATCACGAAATATTCGTTCTCAAGGTCCATGGGGTCCCAATAAGAAGAGAATGGAGAAAAGTATCTTTGTACATTGCTGGTGTAAAGATAAGAACTAATTAAAATTATTGAGAATAGAATGATAATGTATCTTCTCTTAATCATTACATTCACTTTGACAGAGTACTTAGAGCAACTGTGTACAGTGCTATCAGCACGTCCTGGTCCCCTTCTGAATCACCAACAAGTGCGGATGCCGCTATCTGTTTTAATGCTATGCACTTAATCATCGCATGTCTAACGTTCTCTATCTCGTTGTCCTTGAGTGCCAATCCATTAAGATCAAAAATATGCTTTATGTTCTGTCTGTCGGTCTCAGCTATCTCTTCTGGCGTCATTTCCATTTATAAGTCACCTTTGGGTTTAGCTATTCAAGTGATTATATTAATTTTTTCCATAAGCTTTATAAATTCTGTAAAGGGGGTTACTACATTATCAAGTAGATTTAATAAATCGAGGAATAAGTAAGTTTTACTTAGCGTGAACAAAATGATTTCTCTTGGAACATCATTCTATGAAATAATAGGCCTAGTTGCCCTAATCCTAATCACATTCCTTATTTTGTTGATAGTTTTTGGTCTGGTACAGTTATTCATTTCGATGAGGATCAACAGATTCATACTGCCGAGCCTTCAATCGTTCCTACTTGACAGCTTTTACTCGGTGTTCGAGAGCGCTTTCAACATCTTCAACATCCCCTCCGACGTCTTGGAGGAATGGAGCATCACCCTTAAAAATCACGCCAGCAGGGAGCAGTTCATCAAGGCGCCCGTCTCGAGGAGGATCGTGGTATTGCCACAGTGTCTCAGGTCTATCAATTGCCCCGCGCACCTATCTGCCAAGGATGGAATAAAATGTCTTGATTGCGGAAAGTGCTTTATCAAGGATTTTAGAAAGAAAGCAGAGGATATCGGTTACAAAGTGTTCATCGTCCCTGGAGGGACCTTCGTGAAGAGGATAATAATCAAAGAGAAGCCTCTAGCAGTCATAGGTGTCGGGTGCTTCCCTGACCTTGTGGAAGGAATGAAGATATCTAAAAGGGCAGGAATTGCTGCACAAGGTGTGCTGCTGGAGACGAGCGGATGCATCGAGACGGTTATTGATTGGAATAAATTATATGATAAACTATATCTTGGATTAGGCATTAATAAGAGTGGTGTCCAATGAAAAGAATAGCGCTGTGTTTGGTGCTGGTAGTATTGTCCCTCTCACTTGTATTTGTGGGAAGCCAGGAACAGGACGTTAAGAGGTCCAAGAACATCTCATCCGCCCTTTGTCTTGCATGTCTGGGGATTACCAACACCTTTACCGACGAACTGACCATAGACGACCTTACCAGGATACAGTATTCTGGGATAAAGAATGACATAGTGATATATATCTTCTCTACCGAGACCTGCACTACATGCCCGCACGTCATCAGTATGTGCGAGGAGATGGAGAAGTTCTCAGAGAAGATACTCGTTGAAGAGATCAAATTGGAGGAGAATGAGCAGTTATTCGTTCAGATGGCAGACGAATATGGAGTTGAGGTCAGCCAAGGCGTGCCTTGGATAACTATTGACAATGGGAAGAGCACTCTGACATGGAGATATAAGAACTATCTC
>Ga0272441_10003517_pt1 | contig 29662 bp, 24 predicted proteins | sample SSMProp6N_FD_193582 | JGI IMG/M metagenome (GOLD analysis project Ga0272441, IMG submission 193582) | Marine sediment archaeal communities from Little Sippewissett salt marsh, Falmouth, MA, United States - SSM-Prop-6N | ecosystem: Environmental > Aquatic > Marine > Wetlands > Sediment ... | reverse complement strand
GGAATCGTCAAAGACACCAACTTCGGCGTACTGACCGCCGCTCGCGGACAGGGTGAAGGAACGATCGTCGCCCTGATGCTGGATGGTTCGGCGGACGGCGCCAAGGCGGTTCTTGGAAAATACGGCGCCCACAAAGTGGTTCAGGTGTCCGTGGCGGACGGCGACATGTCGACCAGTCCGGACCTCAAGGCCAGGGCTCTGGCCGCCGCCATCGACAACTACAGCCTGGACGCCCTGTTGGGACTTGCCAGTGCCCAGGGGCGCGACATTTTTGCCAGACTGGCGGCTTCGATGGACCTTCCCCTGGCTTCTGACTGCATGGCCGTTGACGTGGCCGCAAAAACCGTCAAGAAGTCTCACTTTTCGGGTAAAACGTATGCCACGGTCAAGATGTCCGGCCCGGTGGTGCTGTGCGCCATTCGTCCCAATGCCATCGATGCGGTGGAAGCGCCGGCAGAGGCCGCCGTGGAGTCCTTTGCGGCACCCGTCGAGGATCCGGGTCTGGTCAAGGTGGTGGACGTTAAAAAGGAGGCCGCCGACACGGTAGACTTGACCGAAGCCGGTGTGATCGTCACCGGCGGCCGGCCCATTGCATCGGCGGACAACTATAAAATTCTGGCTGAATGCGCCCAATTGTTGGGCGGCACCATCGGCGCCTCCCGCGCCGCCGTGGATGCGGGTTTTGCTCCCCACGCCATGCAGGTGGGGCAGACCGGTAAGACCGTCAGCCCCCGCCTTTATATCGGGTGCGGCCTGTCCGGTTCGGTGCAGCATTTTGCCGGCATGAAAACGTCAAAGGTGATTGTGGCCATCAACACCGATAAGGATGCACCCATTTTCGAAAAGTGCGACTATGGAGTCGTCGGTGACCTCTTCGACGTGGTGCCGGTGCTGACCGAAGTTCTCAAAGAAAAATTGTAGGGCCGATCCACAACGGGCATCTTTCGGCCCAGGCCGGCGTTCTCGCTCCCCTGAGCACGTAGTGAAGCTTCAGCGCTATCCTCGACGTAGCGCTGCTATGCCTCCGGTTTCAGCCTTGCTGCGGCCTTGGCCTGAACCAAAATCTACTCGTTGTGAACCGGCATCGGCAGTAATATGGAAACGGTAGCGTGGGGCCACATCTGCAGCCTTGATCTGAGCCTCCGCCTACCATTTCTGAACGGACACCGGAAACCAATCCGCAACCGTTTTCTGGTGCCGAAAACGGGAAAGTCCCTTTCCTGCTCGATTCTCCCAGAGACAAATGGCAGGAAAAGATGAATTTTAGAGACGATGACCATGCAAGACAAGAATCTGCCATGTGACTTGGCTTTGGCTTAACGGTTGCCCCATAAAACGCTGAGCGAAGCGAATCCAATTTTCTGCTGGCTTCTGACTTCTGAATCCTGACTTCGGCAAGATTCGATTGATTGAATGAAGGCCAATTCAGGGAATTCCAAACGAACCCGCATCATTGTGTGGAGTACTTCATGGAACAGTACGCGATAATTAAATCATTTGTCATGCTCATGGCCCTGGCTGGGGCCTTCTCTTTTTTCTTCCTGCGGGTCAGACGGCTTTACCGCCTGATGATGGCCGTTGAAGGCACCACGGAATTCAAACTGGACCAGGTCTCTGCGCGTATCGGCGTGCTGTTCAAGGATGTACTGGGCCAGGCCAACGTTCGGCGAAAAAAATTGCCCGGTATCGCCCACACCCTGATTTTTTTCGGCTTTCTGGCCGTGCAGCCCCACAGCCTGGAATTGATGATCAAGGGGGTGTGCCCGGCATTCGAGGTGGGGAATTGGATCCCCGGCCTCTATGGCGCATACCTGTTTACGGCCGACATCCTGGCCGCATTCGTACTGGTCGGTTTTGCCTATGCCATCTACCGGCGAACCATGCTGCGTCCGCCCTACCTGACCCTGGGGACCGACGCCAACCTGATCATCCTTTTTACCTGTCTGATCATCATCACCTTCCAGGCCATCAACGCCTTTCAGACCCTGCTGCCCGTCGAACCCGGCGTTTATAACTATCGGGGCGTTTTCCCCTTGTCCGCTTTACTTGTGGGTTTCTTCGGCCTGGACCGGATGAGCCCGCAGCAGGTTTTTGCCGGGTACGAGATTGCCTACTGGGTCCACATGGCCACCATCATGGGGTTTCTGGTTTACATCCCTGGCTCCAAGCACCTGCATCTGCTGGCCGCCGCGCCCAACGTTTTTCTAAAGCCGCTGGAGCGGGAGAAGGCCATCGTCAAAACCGACATCGAGAACGAGGCGTTGGAGACCTTCGGCCTGGGCAAGGTCAGTGAACTGAACTGGAAGAACGTGCTCAACCTTTACGCCTGCACCGAGTGCGGTCGCTGCGAAGAGCAGTGCCCGGCGGCCCATACGGACAAGCCCCTTTCACCGAAAAAGATCGTCCATGACCTCAAGGTGGACCTGCTCGAGCAGTCCGACGCTATCCTGGGGGGCAACTTCGACCAGGTCAAACCCATCGTGCGTGACGACGCCCCGGTCACCGGTGACGTCCTGTGGTCCTGCACCACCTGCCGGGCCTGTGAGGACATCTGTCCAGTGAACATCGAGCATCTGGATTTCATTGTCGAGGCGCGCAAGCACCAGGTGCTCATGGAAGCCAGTTTCCCGCCTGAGGTCCAGGAAACCTTCACCAACCTGGAAAACCAGGCCAACCCCTGGGGGTTCGGGGCCGACAGCCGGGCGGACTGGTGCAAGGGCATGGACGTGCCTTTGATGGGCGACAACCCCGACGCCGATCTGCTCTGGTTCGTAGGCTGCGCCGGTTCCTTCGACGACCGGGGCAAGAAGATCTCCCAGGCCATGGCCCGGGTGCTTCAGCGCGCCGGGGTGAACGTTGCCATCCTCGGCCCGGAAGAAGCCTGCAACGGTGACATGGCCCGACGGGCCGGCAACGAATACCTGGCCCAGATGTTGATCCAGCAGAACGTTGAGATTCTCAACGGCTACAAACCCAAACGAATCCTCACCGGCTGCCCCCACTGCTTTAACATCATCAAGAACGAATACCCCCAGTTCGGCGCCGCCTACCCGGTGGTCAGCCACGCCGAACTGCTCTTCGACCTGCACAAGCAGGGTCGCCTGAAGCCCAACGGGAACAGCACAGGCTCGCTGACTTTCCACGATTCATGTTATCTGAGCCGCTGGAACGGCATCGTCCAACCTCCCCGCGACCTGCTGCGCTCCATGAACAACGGCCAGTTGACCGAGATGCAACGCATTCGTGAAAAGGGATTCTGCTGCGGTGCCGGCGGTGGCCGCATGTTCATGGAAGAAACCTTGGGAACGCGCATCAACGCGGACCGGGCCGAAGAGGTGATGCGAAGCGGTGCAGCCACCGTGGCCGCCGCCTGTCCCTTCTGTGCCACGATGCTATCGGATGGCCTCATGGACAAGGAATCGGCCATCATCGTCAAGGATATCGCCGAGATCGTGGATGAGGCGACGGCTTAGGTTCGTGAAGATCGTTAAGAGCGTTTGGATCGTTTGATTGGTCTTATTGGTTGAATTGTTTCTATTGGTTGCGAACCCGGAACCCAGAACCCAGAACCCCACCGGAGGTGGCGATGCCCGTCGAAGCCAACATCTTAGAAATATTAAAGAAAAACAAGATCGCCTACGAGGTGGTCGAACACGAACCGGTATACACCAATCCGGCCATGGCCGAGGCCCTGGGGGTCAGCGAAGCCGAAACCGTCAAGTCCCTCGTCCTGCTGACCAAGGAGAAGCGAATGGTGGTGCTGGTGATGCCCGGCGACAAAAAGGTGGACTGGAAAAAGGCGGCGGCGGCTATCGGGACCAAAAAGGTCGCCTTTGCCAAGCCCGAGGCGGTGCTTGAAAAAGTGGGCTGCGAAGTGGGCTGTGTGCCGCCCTTCGGCCAGTTGACACCGCTACCGATTTTCATGGATCCGGATCTGGCCAAAAAGGATCTCGTATACTTTAACCCGGGTAAGCACGATAAATCGTTCAAGATCAAAGCTTGGGATCTCAAGAAAATCAGTAAACCGAAATTCATCTGACCCACCAGTATGATGACGGGGCGCCGGTAAGATCCGCCGGCGCTTCCTTGACAAGCTGTCCGCGCCTGCGCATCTTCCTTAACAGTGCCAGGTTTTGCTGGCTTTTTTTTTCGTGATCCATTAAACCTTTACGCGGATTGAGCCGATTACACCAATTGTCACTTTAACTGAAAACCAACGGGCGAAGTCGGCCATGCTGGATAGCGCCGTAAACGATCGAACAAATATGAAACCTTTCTCAATTCATTGTGTGACCCCATGGCGGACGATTATCGTTGCCGCTGCTGTATGGTTGGTAATGCTAACGGTCGGCAGTGCCGCCGCATCGGACTCGCCACAGGTGGAATTGCCGCCGGATGTGATATCGACACTTCATTACCTTTTGGACCTGGTCAACAATGAGGATGGCGAAGCCTATGATGCGCGGCGAATTGCGCCGTTAATGACGTTTATTATTGCACCCAAAAAGGACAACGTCCTTTACTCTGCCGACAATTCTTTCGGTGCGCCATCCGCCTATAATGAATTTGCCGTTAAAGCCGGTATCCAACGCATTACCGACTACATCCTGGATGCCGATATCCCTTCATTTTTCTTTTGGCCGTCTTCCTTGCGACTGTCCCGCTGGACCCAGGTGGTTGGCGGGGATGGGCAGTTTGCCCGGCTGAGAGCCGCATCCAACGATCTGGATGCACCTTTTACTCTCAAAGGCGTCGAACACATCACCATCACACCGGATCAGCACACCGGTGCCTACTATAGCTACGATGTCGACAAGTTGGTCATCCTCTGTCCCTACCAGAAGGGAAAGATCATGATCAATATCTACCGGCAGCAGGAACCGTCGGCGGTGGGCAGAAGAGGGTGGGTGCTGGGCAAAGACGAAGAGTGGAGCTACCTGTATACCCGGGATAAGGGATTGAACGTCAAGGGACTGGGGTGGGCCAATACCTATATGTACGATTCATTCGGGGTAACCGTTTATTACCAGGCGGATCCCGAAAAACCGGTTGTCACCTGTGGAACGGTCAGTTGGGTGAAGGCCGGCTGGGCCAGTATCAACATGGTCCAATCCAAACATATCCATCGGGGACTGGTCCGCGTGGCTGACGCGTTTACGGAGGTAATGGAAGACCCCCGGCTCCCGGAGCCGGCCACATTGGCAAAGACCTTTTCAAAATCCAAGGACCTTCCGACCCCCACGCTGAGGGCATACGCCAAGGATTATCTGTCCGGCCTGGAACAGCGCATCGCATCATCCGATACCCTGTCGAAAAAAGTGGGCGGCAAGTTTGACAGCCAAACCTTGCTCGAGCAAATGACCCACGATGAGTTATATGCCGTTCTGGCCCTGGATTATCTTAAAAAGCTTCTCGGACATGATCCTGTGATCGATTCACACCCGTTCTGAAGCCCGCTTGAACCGCGATAGCGAGCGCATTCCCCGCCGCTTGCGGCGGGGTTAGCGCGCGAACTGAAAATAGATTTTCATCCTTACGGTGAAGATTCCCCGCGGCTTGCCGCGGGGAGGGTTCAATGCAGTTGACCCACCTGCCTTGAAAATCCCCGCGCCTGGTATCCATCGACCTGCAAGGGCGCCTTTACCTTCCCACCTTCGCCACGCAGGAACCGGCTCTTTTTTGGAACCGGCAGTCGTTCCGTAAGTCGATGCCCGCATTGGGCTCACGGCCTGAAACGTTCTTTTCTACCTAAACAATCAATTCGAATGCAAATAAAAACGGCATGGTAAATCGTTTCTGGATGCAAAAAATAATTTGTACTCAAATTATTAAAGAAAACCTTGCATCCTTGGATAGATATTCTATAATAAAGCTTTTATTTAAATACAAGCCTGAATGAGCCAAAAAATTGAGGCTTCTGGACGGCCGATTTATTTTTGATTAAAACTATTTATTTCCCTATCAAAATAATTTTGGTTCAAAATTTGTCTGGGTTTAAATTCATTTTGATCTGGTGATCATATGGCCAATGACAACCATGCCAGACAGGTTCCACCCAGCATCATCACCAATCAGGTGTTGATCGCCATTCGTAAGATCATCCAGTCCATAGCTATTAATTCCAGGAGCCTGGTAAAACGGGTCGGTCTGACCGGTCCCCAGCTGATGATCCTGCAGGAGGTTGCCCATGCCGGTGAAGTGTCGGCGGGCGAGGTCGCCAAGGCCATCAGCCTGAGTCAGGGGACCGTGACCGGCATTCTCGAACGAATGGAAAAACGGGAACTGGTGACCCGGCAACGCAGCGATTCCGACCGGCGGCGGGTGCTGGTGCAGGCCACGGAAACCGGAAAATTGCTGCTGGAGACGGCGCCGCCGCTGATGCAGGAGGCATTCGTGGAGCGTTTCAGCAGCCTGCACGACTGGGAGCAGACCATGATCCTCAGCTCCCTGCAGCGCCTGGTCGCCATCATGGATGCCAACACCATCTCCGCCGCACCGATCCTGGCTGCCGGTGCCCTTGACGAATTCACGGGTAAACCGGAAACCAAAAAATAGATTCCATGCTGCACTAAAAAAGGAGGGCACCATGTCGCGGTTGAAACATCTGGAACAGTTGTTGACAGAAGGTAAAATTTCCCGCCGTGAATTTATCGCCTATGCGTCGGCCGTAGGGCTGACGGCAGCCTTATCCCCGGTGTTGCTGCCGGCCGATGCCAAAGCGGCCACACCGAAACGCGGCGGCCGCCTGCGAATCGGCCTTAACGGTGGCGCCACCTCCGATTCCCTGGATCCGGGCATCCAGCTGGCCATGATGCCGCAGACACTGGTGTACGGCACTTTGGCCAACAGCTTGGTGGAGATCGACGCCGACGGCCAACCGGTGCCGGAACTGGCCGAGAGCTGGGAATCCACACCGGATGCCAAGAAGTGGATTTTCAAGCTGCGCAAGGGAGTTGAGTTTCACAACGGTCAAAGCATGGATGCCGACGATGTGATCTATTCGATTAACTGGCATCGTAAAGAGGGCACCAAATCCGCTGCCAAGGCGTTGGTCGAGTCTATCGCCAGCATTAAAAAAGATGACAAACACACCCTTGCTTTTGAGATGGAGAGCGGCAATGCCGACTTCCCCTATACCCTTAGCGACTATCACATGGTGATAGGACCCAAAGACACGGACCTTGCCAAAGGGGTTTTTACGGGCGCTTATGTGGTCAAGGACTTCGAACCGGGTGTGCGCGCCTTCGCCACCCGTAACCCCAATTATTTCAAGTCTGATCGGGCTTGGTTTGACGAGGTTGAGATTCTGGGGATCAGCGACGTCAATGCGCGCACCAATGCTCTCAAGACCGGTCAGATCGATGTGATGAACCGCTGCGACCTCAAAACCGTGCACCTATTCAAGCGCATGCCCGGCATCCAAGTCATGCGTCAGGACGGATTCAAGCACTTCACCTTTGCCATGCGCACCGACACGGCACCCTTTAACAACAACGATGTGCGCCTGGCCCTCAAATATGCCGTGGACCGGGAGCAGATGGTCAAGACGATTTTAAGAGGCTACGGCCGGGTGGGCAACGACCATCCCGTCAGCGTGGCCAACCGCTACCATGCCGGCGAACTGCCCCAGCGGCAGTATGATCCGGACAAAGCTAAATTTCATCTCAAGAAGGCGGGATTGTCCGGAACGACATTCAAGTTGCACGCGGCCGAAGCGGCATTCAAGGGCGCCGTGGATGCAGGGGTGCTTTACAAGGAACAGGCTGCTAAGGCCGACATCACCATCGATGTCGTGCGCGAGCCCAATGACGGCTACTGGAGCAATGTGTGGATGAAGAAGCCTTGGTGTGCGGTTTTCTGGGGCGGCCGTTCCACCGAGGACATGATGTTTTCGACCGCCTATGCCAAAGGGGCGGCCTGGAACGACACCTACTGGGATCACCCGCGCTTCAACGAGCTGCTCGTGGCCGCCCGAGCCGAGCTGGACGAGAAGAAACGTCGCGATATGTATGCCGATATGCAGCTCTTGGTCCGGGACGAGGGCGGGGTGGTGGTACCCATGTTCAGCGCCGATCTGGCGGCCGCCAGCGATAAGATCGGCCACGGCAAGCTGGCGGCCAACTGGGAACTGGACGGATTCCGTGCACCGGAGCGCTGGTGGTTTAAGTCGTAGCCCGGTATCGCAGGCCTGCTAGTAACTGATAGCTGTTCGTTGATAGATGAAAAGACAATACTTATGTTTGGAATCAAATTGAACAACGTCGCGGCCATGGTTTTAAAGCGCATATGGCTGGGGCTTGGGACGTTGTTGGTTATTTCATTGCTGATCTTCGTGGGGGTGGAAGCCCTTCCCGGTGATCTGGCTGAAGCGGTGCTGGGCCAGAGCGCCACCCCGGAAACCGTGGAGGCCTTCCGCAAAGAGTTGAAGCTGGACCTGGCGCCACATGTGCGCTACTTCGCCTGGCTGGGCAGTTTTGTTAAAGGCGATTTCGGCAACTCCCTGGCCAACGGCCGTCCCATTGCCGATTTGATCGGCTGGCGCTTTGCCAATTCCCTCTTTTTGGCAGGGATTACGGCACTGGTGGCCATTCCGCTGGCCGTCTCTTTGGGCATGCTGGCCGCCTTGTACCGCAACACCTGGTTCGACCGCCTGATATCCATCAGTACCCTCAGCACCATTTCCTTTCCGGAGTTTTTTGTAGCCTATATTCTCATCGCCCTATTGTCGGTGCAACTGGTAGCCTTTCCCAGCATTTCCAATATCAACGATCAGATGACGTTTCTGCAAAAGCTGCACGCGGTCGCCCTGCCGTGTTTGACCATGGCAATGGTGGTGATTGCCCACATGATGCGCATGACCCGGGCGGCCATCATCAACGTGCTGACCAGTCCCTTTATCGAGATGGCCCAACTCAAGGGGGTCAGTCAGCGACGGATCATCATTCATCATGCCTTCCCCAATGCCTTGTCTCCCATCATCAACGTCGTGGTGCTCAACCTGGCCTACCTGGTGGTGGGGGTGGTGGTGGTCGAAGTGGTGTTCGTCTACCCGGGACTGGGACAACTGCTGGTGGATTCGGTCTCCAAACGGGATATCCCGGTGGTTCAGGCCAGCGGTCTGATTTTTGCCGCCACCTATGTTTTTCTCAATCTGACCGCTGATGTGCTGGCAATGCTGAGCAACCCGCGGCTCAGGAGGCCCCGCTAACAATTAAGGGCCGCGAAAAAAGGACAAGATTGGTTCATTTTCATGCAACCCATTAAATTATTAAAGCAATCGCCACTAAGCGCCCGTGTGGGGCTGGCGATCATTCTGCTTAACCTGATCGTTCTGGTGCTGGCCCCGATGATCGCTCCCTATCGGGAAACCGAGGTGGTGGGGGATGTCTGGCTGCCCTCAAGTTCGGAAAATCTGCTGGGCACCGATCAGCTGGGACGCGACCTGTTCACGCGCATCGTTTTCGGGGCGCGCAACACCATCAGCATCGCCCTGCTGATCACTCTGATCTCATTTAGCGTGGGGGCGGTGGGCGGTTTCCTGGCCGCCACCCTAAGGGGATGGGTGGATCAGTTGCTGGGTCGCCTGGTGGACATCATCATGGCCTTTCCCACCCTGATTTTTGCCCTGATGGTGCTCTCCGTCCTGGGCACCTCAATTCCCGTGCTGGTGGTGGTGATCGCCCTGTTGGATTCCACCCGCGTCTTCCGGCTGGCCCGGGCCGTGGCCATGGACATCGAGGTCATGGATTTCGTGGAAGTCGCCCGTTTGCGCGGCGAGCGGCTGTGGTGGATCATGCGTCACGAGATCCTGCCCAACGCGCTGCCGCCGCTGATTGCCGAATTCGGCCTGCGCTTTTGTTTCGTCTTTCTGTTCATCAGCGCCCTGAGTTTTCTGGGGCTGGGTATCCAGCCGCCCACGGCTGACTGGGGTGGCATGGTCCGGGAAAACGCCGGTGCCATCACCTTCGGCATTTTAACTCCATTGTGGCCGGCAGGCGCCATTGCCATTTTAACCATCGGGGTCAACCTGGTGGTGGACTGGTTTTTACATCGCAGCAGCGAGCTGCGGCATTGAAATAGGCGTTACGACAATTCATTTGGACTGCGTTATCGGTCGTCGCAGGATGACAAATACGGTTTCCTCCCGCTATCCTTGCCAAATGAATTGTCGTAACGCCTATCCATAAAAAAAATGGGATGATGCAAGTCATGAATCACTTATTAAACATCAAAAACATCAAAATTGACGGTCTTGAAGCAGGCGCATACAAACCGATTATCAATGGAATTGACCTGACCTTAATGCGTGGTGAAGTGCTTGGGCTGATCGGTGAATCCGGTGCCGGAAAATCTACCCTGGGGTTGGCCAGCATGGGCTACACCCGCAGCGGCTGCCAGATCAGCGATGGCAGTATCAAATTTGACGGCATGGAATTGACCAGCATGTCTACGGGCAAGCGGCGCCGCCTGCGCGGCAGCCGGATTGCCTATGTGGCCCAGAGTGCGGCCGCTTCGTTCAACCCGTCCCACAAACTCATCCACCAGTTCGCGGAGGTACCGGTGCAGCAGGGCATCATGTCCTATGCCGAGGCCGAGAAAAAAGCCATTGAGCTCTATCGCCGTTTGAATCTGCCTGATCCGGAGAAAATCGGCTACCGCTATCCCCACCAAGTGTCCGGCGGTCAACTTCAGCGGGCCATGGTGGCCATGGCCATGGCCGCCGATCCGGACCTGATCATTTTCGATGAACCGACCACGGCCCTTGATGTGACGACCCAGATCGAGGTTTTAGCGGCCATTAAAGACGTGATCAGCGAAAAGAACACCGCGGCCATATACATCACCCACGACCTGGCGGTGGTGGCCCAACTGGCCGATCGTATCATGGTGCTGCGCTATGGGGATATGGTCGAAGTGGGAGACGCCAAAGAACTGCTGGACAATCCGCAGGAAGATTACACACGGGACCTGTTATCCGTGCGCACCCTGCGAAACGACCCATCGGTTAACATGAGTAAGCCCAAAACGATTCTAGACGTGCAGGACCTGTATGCCGCCTACACGCCTGGCAAGCCCGTGGTTCAAGGGGTCGATTTCTCCATCGATCGACGCAAGACCGTGGCCGTGGTCGGCGAATCGGGCAGCGGCAAGACCACCGTTGCCCGCAACATCACCGGGCTGCTGCCGCCGTATCAGGGGCGAATCCTTTTTGACGGAGAAGAGCTTTCCCGCAAGCTGGCCGATCGCGACCGCGAAATTCTGCGACGCATGCAGATGATCTACCAGATGCCCGATGTGGCCCTGAATCCCAAACAGAAAATCAGTAAAATCATCGGACGGCCCCTTTCCTTCTACGGCCGGACCAATGGCGGTGAGGGGAACGCACGCATCAAAGAATTGTTAGATATGGTCGAGCTGCCGGCCGCCTACATGCAGCGCTATCCCTCCGAATTGTCCGGCGGCGAGAAGCAACGCATCTGCATCGCCCGGGCCCTGGCCGCCGATCCGGATCTGATCATCTGCGACGAGGTTACCTCTGCCCTTGACCAACTGGTGGCCGAAGGGGTACTCCAGTTGCTGCAGCGCCTGCAGAACGAACTGGGGGTTTCCTACCTGTTCATCACCCACGACCTGGCCACCGTCAAGGCCATTGCCGATGAGATCATCGTCATGCTCAACGGCCGCATCGTCGAGCAGGGCAGCCGCAACGAAGTGCTCAGACCGCCGCACCATGAATACACCGAACTGTTGCTCTCTTCCGTTCCCGAGATGGACCCGGACTGGCTGGACAATTTGCTGGAAGATCGCGAGGTGGCTTGAGAAACCCATACCCATCCCTGTAGGGGGAAGCGTTACTGTGATCGCAGGCCACCTTCGCCTCCCCGAGAATTGCCATTCATTCCTGCCAAGTATTGACTTTGGCAACTGCCGTAATAATGTTTCGTTATTAGTATGGTTGGTGAATTGCCGCACCGCCTGTGGTGCGTGAAATCGTGTTTCCTGGCCATGGCACAAGAAGAAGAATCGGATTCCCATGAAAAAAACCATTATTTTTTCCATCATCGGGCTAATCGTGTTGATCGGTGTGCTCGGAGGCGTCAAAGGGCTGCAGATTAACCGCATGATCGCCCAGGGCAAACAATACGTGCCGCCGCCCGAGACCGTGACCACGGCCGTGACGCGGTCGGACACATGGCCGTCCGTGTTGACTGCCATGGGCTCCCTCGAGGCGGTCCAGGGGGTCATGGTTACCGCCGAACTGACCGGCAAGGTGGTCAAGATCGCCTTTGATCCGGGTAGTGCGGTGAAGGCCGGGGACTTGCTGGTTCAGCAGGACACGTCATCGGAGGCCGCCCAGCTCCGTTCGGCGGAGGCGTCCATGGAACTGGCCCGGCTCAACCTGGAACGGGCCAAGGAACTGCTGCCCCAGAAAGTGATCACCCCCTCCAACTATGACAGCGTCGAGGCCGAATTCAAGCAGGCCGCGGCCCAAGTGGACGCCATTCGTGCCACCATCGCCAAAAAGACCATCCGGGCCCCTTTTGCCGGCCGCCTGGGTCTGCGCCAGATCAACCTTGGCCAGACGCTCAACGATGGCGACACCATCGTTTCCCTTCAGGCCATGGATCCGATTTTCGTCAATTTCCAACTGCCCCAGCAGGAGCTGGCCAAAATCCGGCAGGGCCTTTCGGTAACGCTGACCAGTGACGCCCTGCCCGGTGAGACCGTCGAAGGTGCCATCACCGCCGTGAATCCGCAGGTGGACAGCGCCACCCGCAACATCCGTGTTCAGGCTACCGTGGCCAACACCCGGGAGCACTTGCGCCCTGGTATGTTCGTCAACGTAACCCTGGCACTGCCGACGGTCCAAACGGTGCTGACGATTCCTTCCACCGCCGTGCTGTATGCCCCATACAGCGACTCGGTGTTCATCGTGGAGAACCCATCCAATGACACCGGCGCGTCCTCGAAAAGGGTCGTCCGCCAGCAATTCGTTCGACTGGGGGAAAAGCGGGGAGATTATATCGCCGTGACGTCCGGACTCGAGGAGGGCGAGTCCGTGGTGAGCACCGGGGCGTTCAAGCTGCGCAACGGCCAGTCGGTGGTGGTGGACAACACCCTGTCCCCTGAGTTCAAGCTGGCCCCCAACCCTCAAGAAGGATGATCGGTTTTTTAGTTCAATTGCTTAGTTGGTTGACTGGCTGTTCAGCGATTTAACTGCTTGAACTCAGAACTCAGAACCCAGAACTCAGAACCGAAAATCCCATGAAGCTTACCGATCCGTTCATCCGCCGGCCTGTGCTTGCCCTGGTGGTTAATCTGGTGATCATTATCGCCGGCCTCCAGGCCATCCGCTCCCTCAACGTTCGCCAGTATCCCCGCAGCGATAACGCCGTGGTTACGGTGACCACGGTCTACGTGGGGGCCAGTGCCGATCTGGTGCGCGGGTTTGTCACCATCCCTTTAGAGCGGGCCATCGCGGCAGCCGACGGCATCGATTATATCCAGTCCCAGAGCACCCTGGGGCTTTCTACGATCAGTGCCCGGCTGAAGCTCAACTACGATCCCATCAAGGCGCTGTCGGAAATCAGTTCCAAGGTGGATCAGGTGCGCAACGATCTGCCTCCGGAGGCCGAGGTGCCCACGATCAATGTGGAGTCGGCCGATAGCCAGTTTGCCTCGGCCTACCTGAGCTTCACCTCCGATATCCTCCAGCAGAATGAGATCACCGACTACCTCGTGCGCATCGTGCAGCCTCGGCTGTCAGCCATCCAGGGTGTCCAGCGGGCCGATGTCCTCGGCGCCCGAACCTTTGCCATGCGCGTCTGGCTCAAACCCGAACGCATGGCCGCCTTTAATGTCAGCCCGGTTCAAGTGCGCCAGGCCCTGGCCGCCAACAATTTTCTGGCGGCTGTTGGACGCACCAAGGGTGCGCTCATACAGGTCAACCTGACCGCCAATACCGACCTGCGTTCGGTGGAGGAGTTCAAGCGTCTGGTGGTCCGACAGCAGGATGGTGCCACCATCCGCCTCGAAGACATCGGCGACGTGGTGCTCGGTGCCGAAGATTACGACACGGAGGTGCGCTTCTCCGGTCAGACCGCCGTATTCATGGGCATCTGGCCCCTGCCCAACGCCAACTCAGTGGACGTGATCCGCCTGGTGAGCAAGGAGATGGATGCCATCGGCCGGCAGCTTCCCGAGGGCCTGGATGCACGCGTGGCTTACGATGCCACCAACTATATCAGCAATGCCATCCGCGAGGTGGTCAAGACCCTGTCCGAAACCTTGCTGATTGTCGTTTTCATCATTTTCATGTTTCTGGGCTCCCTGCGGTCGGTGCTTGTTCCGGTCGTGGCCATCCCGCTGTCCCTCATCGGCGCCGTATTTCTGATGCAGGTGTTCGGTTTTTCCATCAACCTGCTCACCCTGCTGGCCATTGTGCTCTCGGTGGGACTGGTGGTGGATGACGCGATTGTGGTGGTGGAAAACGTGGAGCGCCACCTGAGTGAGGGAAAGTCCCCCATGGATGCGTCTCTGCTGGGCGCCCGGGAACTGGTGGGGCCGTTGATCGCCATGACCATCACCCTGGCGGCGGTCTATGCGCCCATCGGCCTGCAGGGCGGGCTGACCGGCTCCCTGTTCCGGGAGTTCGCCTTCACCCTGGCCGGTGCGGTGGCCATCTCCGGTATCGTGGCATTGACCCTGTCGCCCATGATGTCGTCCAAACTGCTGACCCCGGGAATGTCCGAGCGCGGATTTGCCGGAAAGATATCCAGAGACTTCAAACGCTTCACCGCTTTTTACGGGCGACTTCTCGATGGAACGCTGAATGCGCGGCCGGCAGTCTACACGGTCTGGATCGTGGTCAGCCTGTTGACCATTCCCATGTTCACCATGTCGCCTAAAGAACTGGCCCCGTCCGAGGACCAGGGCGTCATTTTCGGCATCATCGATGCAGCGGCCAACTCGACCCTCGACCTGAACAGCCGCTATGCGGCGGCGGTCAACGATGCCTATATGAGCTTCCCGGAAACGGAATTTACCTTCCAGATCACCCGCCCCAATTCAGGCATTGCCGGCATGGTGGTCAAACCCTGGGATGAACGCGAGAACACCGTGGCACAGCTTCTGCCCCAGGTACAGCAGAAGGTCGGCGCCATTCCAGCCATCCGGCTGTTCGCGGTCTCACCGCCGGCGCTGCCCGGCGGCGGCAATTTCCCGGTGGAATTCGTCCTGGCCTCCACGGCCGAGCCGGCCGAGATGCTTGAATTCGCCCGGCAGATTCAGCTCAAAGCCATGGGCAGCGGCATGTTTGCCTTTCCACCCATCATCGATGTCAAGATCGACCAGCCCCAGTCGGAAATCGTCATCGACCGGGAAAAGGTGGCTGACCTGGGTCTGGATCTCCAACAGGTGGGCCGCGACATCGGATCCATGGTGGGCGGCAACTACGTCAACCGCTTCAGCATCGCCGGGCGCAGTTACAAGGTGGTGCCCCAGATCAGCCGCACGGACCGCCTGAACCCGGACCAGCTGCGCAGCATCTATGTGACCGGTCCGGCCAACCAACTGGTGCCCCTGAGCACCATCGCCACCATCCGCAATTCCACCGTGCCGCGATCCCTGAACCGGTTTCAGCAGCTCAACGCCGTCACCATCAGCGGCGTCGCCGTGCGGCCCCTGGACGAAGCCTTGCGTTACCTGGAGGACGAGGCCGCCAAGATCCTGCCCAAAGGTTACGTCTTGGACTACACCGGCGAATCTCGCCAGCTGCGCACCGAGGGCAACACCTTCATCCAAGCCTTCGGGCTGGCGGTGGTGCTGATTTTCCTTGTTCTGGCGGCCCAGTTCAACAGCTTTCGGGACCCTTTCGTGATTCTGGCCGGCTCGGTGCCCCTGGCCATGTTCGGGGCCCTGGTCTTTACCTTTCTCAAAATGCCCGATCCCAACGTGCCTTTCTGGACCCAGGGGTGGACCACCACCATGAATATCTACAGCCAGGTGGGGCTGGTTACTCTGGTAGGGCTGGTGTCTAAAAACGGTATTCTCATCGTGGAGTTCGCCAACAGCCTGCAGCGACAGGGACAGGCCAAGCGGGAAGCCGTGCGCACCGCCGCCATGACCCGTCTGCGGCCGATCCTGATGACCACCGGCGCCACGATTGCCGGACATTTCCCCCTGACCCTGGTCACCGGTGCCGGTGCCCAGGCCAGAAATTCCATTGGCTTGGTGCTGGTGGGCGGTATGGCCATCGGGACCCTGTTCACCCTGTTCGTGGTGCCTTCGATCTATATGCTGGTGGCTCGCGACCACTCAAAGGATGCAGAAGCGCCAATCGGTTCAGTAGCGGCAACCCCATGACGGGATGTTTGCCGAATCAAGGTATACCCCCAATTCTCCGGAGAATCTGAAAATGAATCTATTACTGGCGGCCTCGGGAGTGGTGCTTCTGGTGCTCGGCTGGAAACTGTTCTGGTTGTTCGTCGGCGTGGTGGGCTTCGCGGCCGGCCTCCAGGCGGCGCAGCTCTATCTCGGCCCCCAGCCCTTCTGGGTGCTCTGGGCGGCTGGGCTGGTGTGCGGGATCATCGGCGCGATCCTGGCGCTGTTTTTCCAAAAAATAGCCATCGGCATCGGAGGATTCGTGGCCGGCAGCACCATTGCCGTTCAGCTGACGCTAATGCTGGGTTACCATCCCGGCATGTTGGTTGCCCTGATTGGCGGCGTCGTCGGAGCGGTGGCCCTGTACCTGCTTTTCGACTGGGCCCTGATCGTTCTCTCATCGTTGGTCGGCACCAGCCTCATCATCGAGGCGTTCGGCCGGCATGCCCCATATGTACCGGTCCTGTCTGCGGTGCTGATTGCCGCCGGTGTCATCTTCCAGGCCAGACTGCTGATGGTTTCCCGAAAGGATATTTTATAACTCCATAGGCAACCCAGTCGCCGGAAAAAGATGATCTAACGGCGCATTTTGTTTGACTCACATGGCAATCGCCGTAAAAATTGACATTTCGTGAAATTCCAACCCAATCAAGGAGCCCCATCATGTTTAAAAAGATCCTCTATCCGACCGATTTTTCCGAGGTGGCGGCAAAAGCACTGGATTACATCAAGCAACTCAAAGAAGCCGGAGCCCAGGAGGTGACCATCCTGCACGTCATCAACCAGCGTATCATCGACGGGTTGAAGCGACATGCGATGCTGGATAAGGATATCCTGCACTGGCGAAACAAGGCCGAGGAGATCGCTCAGGACTCGCTGGTGGAAATGAGTAAAGAATTGGAGTCATTAGGATTTACGGTGAAGACCGTTGTCAAAACCGGTTTCCCCTGGCGCGAAATCCTCGAGGTGGAAAAAAAGGAGGCGCCGTCCATCCTCGTTATCGGATCGCATGGGCGGTCCAATCTTGGAGACGTGTTTCTGGGATCGGTTTCAGACCGGGTGATCCGTAAAAGCAAAGGGCCGGTAATGGTCATTAAAAGGGATATGAAGGATTAAAAAACCGGACGACTATTTCGAATTCGACTACGTGCGGGGGGCAGGGGAGCAAAAGGACAGCGAAAACAGCGGCCGGTGCCGGTTGATTGCTCGGCGACACCGGCCGCAGGTGTTCAATGGGTCAAGCCACGGTGAAAATCAGTCCTGAACTTCCTCGAAACTGGTGACCATGATGGAGCGGGTGGACTTGCCCTTGGAGAGGGTGCCGGTGATTTTTACCGTCTTGCCTACCATGGGCGTCATATTCTGACCCAGGATCATGAAGGTATGGCCATCATCCGTTTTGACCATCATCATTCCCGTTTCACCCTTTTCTACCATCCCCTGAATGGTTTCCTCGGTGGTTTTGGCTTTTTCCGCGGCAACGGCAGCGGTGGTGATCAACAGACCAAGGATTACAAAAAGGGCCATTACCAATTTAAAGACTTTGATTTTCTTCATTTTCCAGACTCCTGATGTTGACGGTTGATGTGATCCATCGAACAGGGTTCATGGTGGATCTCCCATCCGGTGGGATCTTACTTTTGATGGCTTGGGTTTCTGTATAGCCTATCAATAAGTGTGCCAAATAAAAATATCAATAAAAACGAAAAGTTAAATTTAAGTTTGAGGTTATAGGAACCGCTAGTTCCGCATTATTCGGGTCCGACAGGGTCTTTGTGATTCGGGTATTGCCGGAATGCCGGGTAACATTAAGATATGTTACTAATTTAAATGGCGGTCAGCCATCAGCTCCAAAGCTTGAAAAAAGGAGATCCCAGTTCCGATTTTTTCACCGGCGGGTCCCGAACCTTCCGTTAATAGTTCACTCCGGTTTCATTCTTGCCACGCTGGCGTCAATTTAAATCCAAGATTGGGCTATCAGGCGCATAGTGGATGGGAGATCATGGGTGTGATGGAACCATCCGGTTTCTCTGGATTACTTTTGACGGGTAAGAGAAAACACTTGGTCGGTCTATCCATGGAGAACGGGTTAACTCTTGGATGGGTGACTATCCCTTCAGCCCGGCCAGCGCCTTGTCCGGTCCCAGCAGGACCAGCACGTCGCTGTCCTTGACGACGAACCGGCCGGTGGGAATCATGACCACGTTTTCGGGCACCAGCTCCTTCACGGCAACTACCTGAATTCCGTGCCTGTTGATCAGATCCAGTTCGATCAAGGTTTTTCCGATGAATTCACTGGGGGGCGCCAGTTCAACAATGCTGTACCCCTCCATGAAGGGCAGGTAATCGAGTACATTGGGGTTGTCCAGCCGCTGGGCGGCGGTCAAGGCCAGATCCTTTTCAGGAAAATAGATCTCATCGGCCCCTATTTTCTGCAGAATGCGGCCGTGGGAATCGCTCACGGCCTTGGCCACCACCCGCTTGACCCCCAGATCCTTGACGTTGAGAGTGGCCAGGATGGAGCTGTTAATCACGGATCCGATGCTCACCACGACGGCGTCCATCGTTTCCAGCTCCAGTTCTTTGAGGGCCTGGAGATCGGTGGCGTCGGCAATCACGGCCCGGCTCACCTGATCCCGAATTTCCTGGACCTGCCGGGGATTGATGTCGATGCCAAGCACCTCGTGGCCTTTCTGAAACAGTCTGGAGGCGAGATAAAAACCAAAATTTCCCAATCCGATCACGGCAAATTGCTTTTTCATGGTTTCATCCGATCATGATGTTTTCTTCGGCGAACTGAAACCGGTTGACGCGCTCCCGGCTCACGGCGAGGCCGATTACCATCGGGCCCAGCCGGCCGATGAACATGAGCGCTGATATGGTGATGCGCCCGAAGGGGGTCAGGGTGTCGGTCATGCCGGTGGATAGGCCGACGGTGCCGAAGGCGCTGATGGTTTCAAAAAACAGCTCGAGAAAACGCCCGCGGGTCTGGGTGTGGGAGATCCCGCCCAGTTCACTGACCATCAGTACCATGACGGCTATGGTGATGACCGCCGCGCTGATCATGACTACGCTGGTGGCCTTGGACATGCTGGCATCGGTCAGGGTGCGCCGAAACACCTGGGGACGGCTGAATCCCCTCAACCGTGAGACCCCCAACACGGCTAGACCGGCCACGGTGGTGGTCTTCACCCCCCCGCCGCAGGAGCCGGGACAGGCACCGATGAACATCAGAATGCACAGCATGAACAGGGTCTCGTTGGCCATGCTGCCCATGTCCAGGGTGTTGAATCCGGCGGTTCTCGCGCTGATCGACTGAAACAGGGCGGCCAGCAAACGCCCGGGGATGCTCAGGGGTGCCAGGGCGTTGTCCCACTCCATGAACAGAATCGCCAGAGTTCCCAGGAGAATGAGAACGGCACTGGCGGACAGGGCTAAGCGGCTGTGCAGGCTCAGGCGCTTCATGGTTGTTTTCCTGCCGAGAAATCTGTTTTTTACATCGGCGATGACCACGAAACCGATGCCGCCGATGATGATCAACCCACTTAGGACGCCATTGACGATCCAATCTTCCCGGTAACCCACGAAGCTGTCCCGGTAGAGGGCGAAACCGGCGTTGCAGAAGGCGCTGACGGCATGAAAAACGGCCGGGTAGACGGCCTTCGCCCAGCCGGTTGCCGGTGCGGTACGCAGGTAGAGGCACAGCGCCCCGGCCGCCTCGATGGAAAAGGCGGTAATAAAGATGGCCCTGAGCACCGAGGCGACGGTCTGCTTGCCCTCGCCGTAGGTGAAGGTGTCTTTGATGATGGCCTGCCCGGACAGGGTGGGCCGTCCTTTCATCATCATGAGCAGCAGGGTGGAGACGGTCATGATCCCCAATCCGCCCACCTGGATCAGCAGCAGGATCACCAGTTGACCGAACAGGGTCAGCTGCCGCCCGATGTCAAGGACAGACAGGCCGGTGACGCAGCTGGCCGAAGTGGACATGAAAAGTGCATCCACAAACCCCATTGGCGACTCGGCGGCAGATGCCGGCAGCATGAGCAGGGCCGTGCCCACCGCGATCAGCAGGGTGAAACCCAAGATCGACACCCGCGCCGGGGAACGAAGCAGGTGAAAGGACATCCGGGAAATCAGTGAATCATTATTCATTTTTTCGGTAATTATGTCCAGCGCCGTGCCAGCATTGATTCATTTTTCATAACGGATGCCAGGCCCTGCAATCATTTGCCTGATTGCTTGATGATACTGCCACAGACAACGAATCAGAATTAAATAGGCTTCAGTTTAACGGACAATATTTTTTCGACACCTGTGATAGCCTCACGGGTAGCGAAGATGATAATGCGATCATCAGGTTCGATAACGCTATCACCAGAAGGAATGATGATATTCTCTTGACGAATGATGCTGGCCACCATGGATCCTCTTGGGAACGCGATCTTTTTCAAGGGTTTGGACACGATATCGGACGTGGGCAAGGCCAGTGCTTCCATCACCTCCCCCCCTTCTCCTTTGATAGAGACCGCCGAAAGCACCTTACCCCTGCGGATATGTTGCAGTATGCTGTTAATGGCGGACAGCCGGGGGCTGACCACCAGTTCGATGCCAATTGTCGACATGAGGGGGAAATAGCTGAATTTATTGATTTGTGTAATGGCCTTTGTTGCACCCAGCCGTTTGGCCAACAGGGAGGCCAGAATATTGGTTTCTTCGTCGCCTGTCAGGGCCACCACCAGATCTGTCTCACCTATATTCTCTTCCACCAGGAGGCCCTGGTCTGACCCGTCACCATGGAGCACAACGGTTCGATTCAATCGTTCAGCCAGAAAATTACACCGGGAGGCGCACTTTTCGACGACTTTGCAGGAGAGTGACTTGTCTTCAAGCTGTTTGGCGAGTCGATAGCCGACCAGACCGCCACCGATAATCAGCACCCGCTGCATAGGTGTGGCGTGCTTGCCGAAAATGGAGAGGTGTTTATACAGGTTTTTTTCTTCGCTGATAAAGTAGATCAGATCCCCGGCACGCAGGTGGTTTTGTCCCCTGGGGATGATCAACTGGTCATCACGAACGACCGCGGCAATCAGGGGCCGATCTTCTTTAATAACATTCGGCAGATCGACCAGTCGCACATCGGCCAGCCTAGAACCGAGTTCCAGATAAACACCGACAAATTTGATGCGGCCGTCGGCAAATTCGCCCACGTCCACGGCACCCGGCACGCTCATGAGGCGTTCGATGGTCCGGACCACCTCGATGTCGGGGTTGATGACCGTATCGATATGGGGTGCGTTTGCTTTGAAGGTGTCGTGGTAGCGGTCAAAATCGGCCCCACGTAACCGGGCCAGCTTCTTGGTGGCCGGAGACAGGGTGTCGGCTACCAGACAAGCCACCAGATTCACCTCATCGGAATCGGTGACGGCCAGCAAAATTTTGGCCTCCTGGATTCCGGCTTCCTCTAGTATTAAGGGACTGCTACCCGACGCGTTGATCGTCTGAACGTCAATGCTTTCCGAAAGCAGCTTCAGGGCTTCGGGTTTGGGATCGATTACAACCACATCCTTGTTCTCCAGCGCCAGACGGCTGGCAATGTGAAACCCTACTTCACCGGCACCCACAATGACGATTTTCACCAAACACGCCTTTACACCTGCATTGTCAGGAGTACATTTGAATTCAAAGGGGTTGTTTGATCGACTTGAAAAATAATTTCACTCGCCAGCGGTAGCGATACAGTGGCAAAGATCATTGGTCGAGCTGTTCGGCCTTGAGCAGTTTCAACTTTCGCCACAGGGCCGCGCGACTGATGCCCAATATTTCCGCTGTCCTGGATTTGTTCCCATGGGAGGCTTCGAGGACTTCAACGATGTAACGCTTTTCCAGCTCGGCTATCGTTGAAAACTGCCTGGGTTCCAACGGCTTGGCCGATTTCAGGTCCTCGAGAAATCTTACCGGCAGGTGCTTGCGCTCGATGGTGTGGCCGTCGGCAAGGATCACCGCCCGCTCGATGATGTGTTCCAGTTCACGGACATTGCCGGGGAAATCGTAACCAACGAGAATTTTCACGACATCCGGCGAAATTGAATCGACCGGTTTACCCAACTCTTGACGGTATTTATCGAAGAAATACCGACACAGGGGATGGATGTCATCCTTGCGCTCGCGCAACGGAGGAATGGTCAGCTCAAACAGTTTCAGCCGATCGTAGAGGACTTTTCTAAAAGATCCCGCTTTCGCCCGTGCCGCCAGATTCGTATCGCTGGCCACCAGGATGCGGATATCGATGCCCGTCTCTTTCAGGCTACCGGATCGCTGACTGTCGGCCATGTCGAGGATGCTCTGTAGCTGATCCTGCATATTGAGAGGCATTTCCTCAACTTTGTCGAAAAGGATTGTTCCCACCTGGTCCGTACTGAAAATCCCACTGCGGGTCCGGATGGCCTCGGAAAGATTGCCGCTTTTGTAGCCGAGCATCTGCCCGGCGAGTTGCTCGCTGCCGAAATTTGCGCAATTGATAGCCAGAAAACGTTGCATTCGTCGCATGCTTCCTGCATGAATGACTCGGGCTGCCAGTTCTTTGCCGGTTCCAGGTTCGCCGCTAAGGGTCACCGTGCAATCTAACGGTGCCACGCGCTCAATGTTTTTGCGCAGCTCCTGCATGGCCGGTGTTTCACCGACAATACGAAGCCGTTCCATATCGCCGGTTCGACTCGAACTTGTTGAAAACCCATCAACCCGTTCGCCGGTGTTGACGAAACCACGGTGGGGGTGAATTTCGATTTCACTGGCCGGGTATGTTCCCATCGGGGCTGTGCCGCCAGCCGGGGCGTGGGGGGACGTTGCTGCCGGACTGATGACGACGACTTTGCCATCGGTGTTCAGTTGTTTGATAAAACTCCAGAAATCCCCCATCTCTTCTTTTTCGAAGTAGACTGTATTGAGCGATTCGGTTGCCTGTTTGACCTTGTCGTTGCCATGCCCGGTAAGCAGGACGGTTTTTAAACCGGGTTTGATCTCCTTGAGTTTGGTGATCGTTACCAGCCCGTTCATATCCGGCATTTGAAGATCGACGATGGCGATGTCGATCGGATTTTTTTTGGCGATGTCAATTGCCGCCATACCATTGGTTGCCGTGAACGGCACGAACCCCAGTACCTTCAGCCGCTGGGCAATGGTTTGGAGCAATTTTTCCTCATCGTCGACCACAAGAACGTGTTTTGCCTGGGTTGCCATGTCTGATTTTCTTTCCCGACCCCTTAGCGTTTTTTCTGCCGCGGAGATTCTATTTCAAGGGCATCATCGATATCTCCGCCGGTGGCCATCCCCGCTGCGGCCATGTGCTTTTCCAGACTTTGCAGGTTTCGGCGGATGAAGCTCCAGAACTTGTTCATCTCCTCTTTTTCGAAATAATGGGAATTGAGTGCCTGGGTCGCCTCCTTGAGTTTTTCATCCCCGTGCCCCGTAAGCAGCAACGTGCGAATGTTGGGGTCGATCTCTTTGAGTTTGGTGATGACCACCAGCCCGTCCATGTCGGGCATGTCATGGTCCACCACGGCCATCTGGACCTTGTTGCTTCTGGCGATCTCCAGCGCCTCTCGGCCGTTCAAGGCCACAAGTGAATCATACCCCTTGAGACGAATCCGCTCGGCCAGGGTGTTGACAAAGCTTTCGTTGTCGTCCACGAGAAGAATATTGATGCTTCCCAGCGGTAGATTGGACAGAAACTCCCAGAAACGGCCCATCTCCCCTTTATCGAAATAGGTCGAATTGAGCGCCTGGGTGGCCTCTTTCAGTTTTTCGTCGCCATGGCCGGTCAAAAGGATCGTTCGGATATCGGGCATCATTCCCTTGAGCTTGGTGATGACAACCAGGCCTTCCATATCCGGCATCTGGTGATCGACAACGGCCACATGGATGAGGGTGTCCTTGGCGATTTCAAGGGCGGCTTTGCCGTTTTCTGCCTTAAATACATTAAACCCTTTTATTTTGGCGCGTTCGGCTGCGGACGCCAGGAATTTGCGATTGTCATCTACCAGCAGGATGTTCAGTTTTTTTGCTTTCATGTCTACCTAACCTTTATGTATGGTTCGAAATTCGGGTTTATGCGTGAACAGGCCGCCGGTTAATGCCCGCCACTGCCCAGAATTCCTGATGCCGCCAGGGATAGAACTAAAATTTCCAGCACACTGATGGTGGCAAAAATCCAGTTTTTCTCTCGGTAGTATCCCCTAACCAGTACCAGATAGCAGATGATGGTCAAGGTGCCCAGCAGGGTGAAGCCAATAAAATTTATAAAATCCCCTTTTCCCAGCAGGGCGATCCACTCCCACCCTTGGGGCGAATGGGTGATTTCGAGATATTCATGGATGCCCTTGCCCCAGTTGGCGGATATGAGCTGCATATCGACATGGGACGGCAGGAGGCCGGTCAAATAAATCGTGTATGTGATGATCATGATAATGATACCAGCAAGCATTCCCATGAGCAACAAGTTGGCGTAGATGATCTGCTCTTTGGTCGGCTTGAGTGATTGATTGTCCATGGCAGGCATATTTGTTTTCTCCTTTTTCTGTTGATCCTTGCGGAAAAAGCGCTATGTTAACCCAAAAAGCCCAGTCCCAATCCCTTGTCCAGGGCTTTCAGCCCGGCAAAGAGCAATACACTGATGACCATGTACCGGATGAACTTGGGTTTGGCCACGGCCAGTATCCTGACTCCCAGAATCGACCCGAGCATCAAGCCGACGATGGACGGTACGGCAATCAACGGGATCACGCAGCCCCGGTTCAGATAGATCCAGGCGGCAGAGGTGTCGGTGATTGAGAGCAGGAACTTGCTGGTTGCCACGGATACTTTGAGCGGGACCCCCATCACCAGGTTCAGCACGGGAACATTCGCCCAGCCGGCACCCAATCCGAACATGCCGGCCAACAGGCCGATCAGAATAAACATGAACAGGCCCAAAAGGGTCCGGTGCGTCTTCCATTCCACACTTTCCCGGGCACCGTCATCCCAGTAAAGGCCTTGGAGTCCTAATGCCAGACCGATGGCGTCCTGTTTGGTGACCACCGGTTTCTCGGTGTTTTTCGAAAACAACAGCAAAAAGGCGATACCGACAATGGTGCCGCCCAAACAGGTTTGAATCAGATCGGGGTTGAGCCGGGAAAGATAGAGGCCGAGCATCGCACCGACGATGGAAAAGGTGGATGCGATCAGGGCCACCGGCAGCGCCAGACGCAGGTTGGCCAGGTTGCGGCGCAACAGCCCCGGTCCGGCTGCAAGTGCACCTGCCAAGGCCACCATCAGGCCGATGCCCCTTACAAAATCGAGATGAAAGGGAAAGAAGCCGCTGACCAGCGGGACATACAGTACACCGCCCCCGACGCCGGCCATGACAGCCAGAACACCTAAAATCAGACAGAAGAAAAAGAGGATGATGGGCCAGAACCACCAGGGTTTTGATGGGGCGCCGCCGACCATGGTTTCCGTGGCGGAGGCAATGGCCGGACAACTCATGACAACAACCACCAGCAAAAAAAGCCAGCGACCGATTGGGAACATTCGAGCGTTTAACATTTAGTCATTTTCCTCCATCAAAGTGTTTACAAATTAAACTATTTGATTTATATGTTTCATATAAAGTATGTTTTAGGTCCAGTCAACCAAAAAACAAGTTGCATTATGAAACTTTCAGATATATTGATTGTCGACGACGAACGGCGCTACGCAGATATGCTGGCCAGGCGGTTGGCGCTTCGCGGGTTAACCTGCAAGGTCTGTTATGACGGACATACAGCCATCGATGTCGTTGGGCAGGAACACTTCCCGATGGTCCTACTGGACCTGCGCTTGCCTGATATTTATGGTACCGACGTGCTGATGCAGATAAAGGCGTTCCGGCCTGACACCGCGGTCATCATCCTGACCGGTCATGGGACGGAGAAGGATCGGGAACAGTGCATGGCCCGGGGGGCTCATTCCTTTATGAACAAACCGGTGGATATCGATCGGTTGGTGGCAATCATGACCGGGATCAAAGAGGGTGATCGTCGTGACAGACGCATTGAATAAATTTCCGGGCGTCATGTGGCCCCGGTTTCACCGAAATAATGACGAGCATCTGAATCCGTACTATACCTTCCAGGATTATCGACAGACCTGGGGCATGACTATTTTTATCCTCATGACCACAGCCCTTTTGCCGCTGATCGTCATGACCCTGATCTACTACCAGCTCATCGAAACCTCCATCAATACCGAATCTCTCCTGCGTACCGAGCGGCTGGCCTCGAATGCCCGCCGGGCAGTCACTTTCTTTCTCGAGGAACGACTGGCCGCCCTGACGTTCACGGTCAATGAAATGGACTACGACCAGCTGACCAAGCCTGAGAGCCTTGCTGAGGTGCTGCGGAATTTGAAGCTGGGTTTCGGCGGGTTGACCGATCTGAGCGTAATTGCGGAGACCGGAACCCAGGTGGCCTATGCCGGCCCCTTCAATTTGGAAGGCAAAGATTACAGCCATCAGCCCTGGTTTATGGAGTGCCAGCAGCACAATGCCTGCGTCAGTGAAATCTTTTCCGGTTACCGCGACGTTCCTCATATCGTCGTGGCCGTCAAGTCCATGCGCCCGGACGGCCGGTTCTTTGTGTTACGGGCGACCTTGGAGACGGAGCGCCTGATTCAGACCCTTTCATCCTACAAAACCGGTGAGCATGCAGATATTTTCCTGGTTAACCGAAATGGCCTGCTCCAGACCCCCTCGCAGTTTTACGAAGGAGAATCCCATCAGGTGGATATCTCCCTGCCGGCCTATTCCGATCGCACGAAAGCCGTGATCTCGACCGATCGAAACGGCCAGCCCATCCTCATCGGCTATGCATTCATCGAAACCGCGATGGCTCCCACATCATTTATCCTCATGGTGGTGAAGCAAAAAGCGGGAATGATGAAAGTCTGGCTGGACCTGCGATCCAATATCAATTGGTTTTTCGGAATCAGTGCCGTCATTATCGCCATTGTGATCACCCTCACATCCACGGTGATGGTCAACCAAATTTTCCATGCCGACCGGCTAAAAGCCGAGACCATGGTTGCTGCCGAGCGCAACTGTCAGTTGGCTTCCATCGGACAACTGGCCGCTGGGGTAGCCCACGAAATCAACAACCCGCTGGCCTTGATCAATGAAACCGCCGGTTATGTGAAAGACCTGTTCACTCTCAAACACCAGTACAAAGAAGATACCGAACTGGTGGAACACATCGATTCGATTATCGACGCCGTGGCGCGATGCGGCACCATCACCCGACAGCTGCTGGGCTTCGCCCGCCATTTTGATGTTCACGCCCAACCCATCAATTTGAATGACATGGTCACCGATGTGATCAATTTCCATAAGAAAGAGGCGGAATACCGCAATATTAAGATTCATGTGGACATTCCGGAGACCATTCCGCTCATCGAAACCGATCGGGGAAAACTGCAGCAGATCATCCTCAATCTGGTAAACAATGCCTTTCAGGCCATCGATAATGGGTGTTCTCTGGGCGTTTGGGCGGAGATGGAGGACCCGGAACATGTGCGCCTGTTCATTCGGGACAACGGATGCGGTATTTCGGAAGATCACCTCAATAAAATATTCGAACCGTTTTTTACCACCAAGAAGGAAGGCAAAGGAACCGGACTCGGCCTCTCCATTACGTACGGCCTGGTTAAAAAACTTCATGGTAACATCACGGTTCAAAGCAGGACCGGCCAAGGAACCACCTTCGTGGTCACGCTGCCCGTCCAACTCAAGGAGGAAACCCGCGTATGAAGGTCCTGCTGGTAGATGATGAAGAGAAATTTGCGCTGATGCTAGCCAAACGTCTTGAATTAAGGGGGATAAATACAGCCGTTTTCTTTTCCGGTGAACAGGCGCTTGGTACGGTCGAACAGGGCAATCGGTTTGATGTGGCCATTCTTGACGTCAAAATGCCGGGGATCGGCGGTATTGATTTGAAACGAAGACTGCGCCAGCTGGACGAGCGCATGAAGTTTGTATTCCTGACCGGCCACGGATCCACAATTGATAATGCGGCGGTCGACCAGGAGGTCGAGAACTGCCTTCCCAAGCCATTGCAGATCGATGTGCTGATCGAAGCCCTCAATCGTCTGACCGAGGAGCCGTAAGGCGCGTCCGATATCAATGGTTGGTCGAAACGGGGCGGCCCGGGGAAGCCCCCAATGGCAAATGATTCAATGGAGAGGGTTACGGATGGACAATGCGAAAGAATTGTTTGGATATGACAGCCTGGCCTTTTTCGGGAAAGTGAGTGCCTCGATTTCCCACGAGCTGAAAAACGTCATGGCCATTATTTCTGAAACGGCAGGACTGCTGGGCGACTTATCAGCCATGGCTCGTGGAGGTACGGCTGTCGACCCCGATATGCTCACCAGCAGTACCGAGAGCATCATCGAGGAAATTCAGCGGGGATTCACCACCATCCGTCAGATGAATCGGTTCTCCCACAGTGTCGATACCCCCGTTGTGTCCGTTAATCTGATGGAAATTATTGACCTGGTCAGCAATCTCTGCGGGTACCTCTCCTTCGCCGGGAAAACGAACCTGCACACGGGTGAAGGGGCTGTCCCCATGGCGTTAACCTCTCCATTCATTCTTCAGGCAATCATCTATCAGGCGGTGGTCCAATCTTTTCAGAATGCCGGTTCAGGAGCGGAACTGGATATATCCATTCAATCCAAAAATGAATCGACATGGCGGATCCTTTTTGACGGCTTCAGCCTCAACGAATTTGATGTGTTCCCTGATGACCGCCTTAAAAACATGGCGACATCGATCGGTGTTTCCATCTGTTGGGATCGCACTGCGGATCTGCTTGAACTGGATGTCCCGGTTTCCATGCAAGACCCCTCATTGCAGCCAGCCGTGACGGAAAGACCAGCTGGGGGAGATGAATTGCGAAGTCGGGCCTAAATCGAAGGAGGTTTTTCCCAAGTAGGGCGTTGCATCGTTTCGAACGCTGGACATCGCTCGATTTGGTTTTTTAACCCTTGAAGGTGGAGGATACCATGGAAATTGAAAACACCATTAAAATCCTTTTGGTCGATGACGAAGTCAAGTTTTTAAAGGCAGTCTCTGACCGCTTGTCCATCAAGGGTTTCGACGTGACGACCGCAGTCAATGGAGATGACGCGATCGATGCTGCCAACAAGGGGGGCTTCGATGTGGCGGTGGTTGACCTGCAGATGCCGGGAACCGACGGGGCCCAGGTGCTCA